>ENA-UOYA01001544-UOYA01001544.1-activated-sludge-metagenome-genome-assembly--contig:-NODE-1544-length-24167-cov-5.532639_pt1 | contig 24167 bp, 16 predicted proteins | sample MGYA00238163_ERZ764804 | MGnify/ENA primary metagenome ERZ764804 (study PRJEB28919, sample SAMN05720223) | activated sludge metagenome | isolation source: Anaerobic digester | place: Hong Kong... | reverse complement strand
TTATGCTGGGTTTTTTAAGTTCCGGAACGCTCGGTTTTCATTGTACCAAAAACACGGGTGCGTGGATTGAAACGCAAGTCCTTTTGCAAGACTGAGCCCGACACGCTGTCGCACCCCGTGCGGGTGCGTGGATTGAAACTCCAGATCAGTGCCCTTTTCTCGTCATCGAGTACGTCGCACCCCGTGCGGGTGCGTGGATTGAAACGCTAATATCATATCAGTATAATTCCAGCCATTGAGTCGCACCCCGTGCGGGTGCGTGGATTGAAACTTGATCGGCTGGCCGTTGACCATGACGTCGCCGGGTCGCACCCCGTGCGGGTGCGTGGATTGAAACGCAGACTACGGGAGAAAACCAATCCCACAAGCGGGTCGCACCCCGTGCGGGTGCGTGGATTGAAACAAGTTTACGAAAAACACGAACAAAAGAAGGGAAGGTCGCACCCCGTGCGGGTGCGTGGATTGAAATTTGGATTGGAAGCGATCCGGGCGGGCATGCTTGGATCGCCCTCGGAATGGGAGTCTACATTAGAAACATATTGAGTAAATATGTTATAATATATGAATCAATAATACCGAGGAGCAACGCCATGTACTGTGAAGAGGTCGCCTTCGTCGAGGGCACGCCGGTAGGGATCCGCGCATCCGAAATCCGTGATTATCCGCCGCACTGGCACGATCAGATTTTGGAGGTCGTATTCGTCCTGCGCGGCAGGATCAATCTGATTACAAGCTTTGAAAACTTTGCCGTGGAAGCGGGAGAATTCGTTCTGATCAATCAGGGCGAGATCCACCATATCCACGGGGACGGCGATAATACGGTCATATCCCTCTATATCGATCTACGGTCTTTCGAACAATATTATGAAAATATCGGTTATATCTATTTTTCGTGGGAGACCTTCAATCCGGGAAACCAGCAGATACAGGACAGCTTCAGACTGAAGAAGCTTTTCCTTGTATTAATGCTGGAGCTGGGAAGAAAAAGGGATGGCTGCGCTGATACCGTTAACCGGATGATCCGGAAAATCGTCGATCTGCTGATTTACCGCTTTGATATCGCCCATTATTACAACGACAGAAATATCCCCAGAGAGCAGCTTCACAAATATCACGATATCGTCCGCTATTTGGAAGAGAATTACGCAGAAAAAATAACCATGGAGGATCTGGCAAAAGAGGAATACATGGGGAAAAACTATGTATCCCAGTTCTGGAAACGGATCACCGAAATGAATTTCACAGAATTCATCAATTCCAGGAGGGCCGAAATGGCGGAACGGCTGCTGCTGACCACCGATCTGAGCATGCAGGACGTCTCGGAGCGGTGCGGTTTTTCCGATCCGAAATATTTCTATAAAAGCTTTAAGAAATGGTATCGATGCACGCCGTCGGAGCACAGAAAAAAATACAGAGAGCACTACGAAAAGCTGGGGAGCAGCTTCCGGGATATGGAAATCGGAGATCTTACAGGAGGTCTTGAGAAGCTCCTGACGGAATACTACATCGAAGAGGAGCTTTCGACCTGACGATTTTTCGACGGGAGTCTGTGAAAAATGATAATATCATCAATTGAATGCGTCGTGGGGTAAGCGTATCATGAAACTGAGAAAACGCTTATCGCCCACGGCTGTTTTTTTGGGCGATCAGCAGAATTACCGAGATGGGAGGACTATTTATGAGGCTGTTGCTTGCAGGCTGTGGAGGCGTCGGCGAATCCATAGCCAAAATCCTTTACGAAAGGGATCCGAAGGGCCAATGGCTGGAAAAGGTCGTTCTGGGAGATTATGACCGGGAGCGGGCGCAGAGGATCGCCAATGAGCTCGGAAACGTCCGGTTTGTGCCGGAAAGGATCGACGCGTCCGACCAGAAGAATATCATGGAAGTCATCCAAAAGCATGACTGCGATTATGTCATGGACGCTGCGCCGCCCTATATGACCGACGGAATCTTTGACGCGGCTTTCGAGGCGGGGGCAGGATACTTCAATATGGGGACCTGGTCCGAGCCAAAGCCGGCGCCGGATTGCTACGGCATAGGAAAAGACTGCTTTCACATTTTCATGGCCGATCATAATTTCGCCGCCCACGACAAATGGGAAAGTAAAGGTTTGCTGGCCATCATCGGCCTGGGTGTTGAACCGGGGGTAGTCGACGTCTTTGCCAGATTTGCGGCGGAGTATTTATTTGACGAGCTTCATACCATCGACGTCAAAGACGGGTCCAACATGGCGGATCCCTGCAGCAGCGGGGACGATGTTGTTTTCCCCTTCAATGTCTGGACGGTGCTGGATGAATGCATGAATCCAAATGTCACATGGTACAAAGACAAAGGCTATGTCTGCGACAGACCGCTTGCGGGGGAAGAGGTCTTTGAATTTCCCGACGGGATCGGACCGGTGAAGCTGTATCAGATCGAACATGAAGAGACCTGCTTTATGCCGCGGTATCTTGAAAAGTACGGACTCAAACGGGTTTCCTACAAAATCGGGCTTGAAGACACGCTGGTCGGCGCGCTGAGAGCGGTGGACGCTTTGGGACTGAGGAGCCTGGAGCCGGTCAAGATCGAAGGCGTTTCGATCGTTCCGAGGGATCTTGTGGCAAAGCTTGCTCCGCAGCCATCCGCCATAGCGGACAAATTTTTCGGAAAGACCTGCGGCGGAATCCTCTGCGAGGGAATCAAGGACGGCAAGCACAGAAAGCTCTTTCTGTATCAGACTACGGATCAGCAGGAATCCATGAAACGGTTCGGGACTTCCGCCATCGTTTCACAAACCGGATTTGGCGCTGCCATCGGCATCGAACTCGCGGCAAAGGGCGTCTGGTCCGGCAAAGGAGTGTTTACGCCGGAATGTTTTGATCCGCGTCCCTATCTGAAAATTATGGAAGAAGCGGATTTCCCCTTTGGAATTTTGGAGTATCCCTCTGAATACAAAAATAGCAGGGATAAGGAAGAAATTCTTAAGCTGCTGCAGAGAAGCTAGCATCTCTGTATGAATTTGGTTGAAAAGGAGGTCGGAGTAAGGTGGATGTATCAAAAATGGGCCCGGATAAGGCGGATGCCTTATTCGGAACTGACAGGCATGAGCGGAATCTCAAACAGTCTGCATTGAAGATGATCACGGTCGTGCTGTTGATGTATTGCTACATATCGTCGGGCGCCTACGGACTGGAAGGCATGGTATCCGAAGCCGGTCCCGGCATGGCGATCCTGCTGCTGATTCTGATCCCCATATTCTGGGGAGGGCCTTTCGGTCTGATTTCGGCGGAATTAAGCTCTGTTTTCCCGAAAGAAGGCGGCATCTATGTCTGGGTTCGAAACGTATTCGGGGAATTCTGGGGTTATAATTGCGGATGGTGGTATACGATCATGGGCTTTGTGGATACCGCCCTGTATCTTGTGCTGGCCGTCTCCTATATCGAAGCGTTTATCGACATGTCGTTCCCGGCAAGGACGCTTCTGGTCATCGGACTGGCATTCCTGTTTGCTTATATCAATATCAAGGGGATCGACGTCATCGGAAACAGCACCGTGGTTATGGCGATTATCATTATGATTCCTTTTATCGTCCTGACGGTCATGGGCTTCGCCCAATGGCAGCATAATCCGGTTATGCCTTTCTACAATTCCGAAGCGGGCACCGCAGGCAGCTTCGGACTTGCGCTGTCCATCGGAATCTGGATGTATTCCGGCTATGAGGCCATCTCCACCATGAGCGAGGAGATCAAGGATGCCGAAAGAGTGATTCCAAAGGGGATGAAGATCGTTATGCCCCTGGTGACGCTGATGTATATTCTGCCCACCATTGCGGGTCTTGCAGCGGTTGGAAGATGGGAGGAATGGTCGGCGGACGAGGGGCTTTCCTTCGTCGAAATAGGAGGGCTTGTCGGAGGCACGCCGCTTATGGTGCTTTTCGTCATTGGGGCTGTGGTATCAAATTTTGCGATCTACAGCGACTATTTAGCTTCGTCGAGCCGGGTGCCTTTCGTTATGGCAGAGGATCGCCTGTTTCCGAAATTCTTTGTCAGGATCCATCCCAAGCTGGGCACGCCCCATATTTCCATCTGTACGATGGCGGTTATCACAGCCGTTCTGACCATCATCGGTTCCTTTGAGGGGCTGCTGACGGTAGACATCTTTCTTTATATGTTCTGTCTGATTCTGATGTTTCTTGCTGCACTGAAGCTTCGCATCAAACTTCCCGATCTGGAGCGTCCGTATAAAATTCCGGTGGGCAACCGCGGATTCGCCCTGATCGCTCTGTTGCCGGTGGGGATTGCCATCCTGACTGCGTTTACAAGCGGCATGGGCGCTATAGTTGGCGGGACGCTGGGACTCATTTCCGGACCCATCTCTTACTTCTTATATAAGGAAATGTACGGAGGGATAGTAAGAGAAAAATTCACAGAAAGGCTGAGCGCAAGAGAAAAACTGCTCTCTTTCGCCGTTCCCCTGTTCGGCGTTGCCGCTTATTTCAGGGAAAAAGTCAGGGATGCAGAAGCGGCCGCCTCTGCGGCGAGAATGACGGTACTGGGAACGATCGCCTGGATCTTCGTCATCGGAGTCATATTCTGGGGCGTCTTTGGCAATCTTCTGGAGCTGCTGGCGGATTACTAAGTATAAGAAGTCTTTACCGGTTCATTCGTTCGTGGTTTTCAGCCAGGAGAGCGCATCCAGATAAAGATCCATGAAACGCTCCAAAGTCAGGCCGATGTCGGCCAGCTTTGTCCGCGCATCGTCAAATTCGGAACGTTCATACAAGAGAACACAGTCAAGACATTCCTTCAGGCGGCCATCCTCGCCAAGCAGCGCATTTTTCACTTCGTCGGAAATCGCAAGAGACTGCAGAATGGTCGCCATATTTTCATTTACGATGACGTCGATGGAGGAGAGAAGACCGGTAAGGAAAAAATCCGTTTCAGAAACGGCCTGATGGAGCTCAAGTGCTGTCAGGGCAAGAACTCTTCCCCGCAGCAGACAAACCTTGATCAGTTCGCTGTTCTCGGGATTTTCAAATTCTCTGAGAAGCATGATGGAGACCCACCGCTTCATTTCCCGGACTCCGAGCCGGACGACGGCCTGCTTTAAATCGTCGATGGTCTGTCTTCCTCCGAAATAAACCGAATTTGCCATCTTCAGAAGCTTGAAGGACAGGCCCATATCCTTCTGGATCGTATCGGAAATGAAGGAGAAGTTCGGATCCTTTTTCTGAAGCTCCTCCATGATATGGATCAGATGGATATTCAGGGTGCCGATTTCCTTTGACCGGATCATCACCGGCTTACTGAAAAAATACCCCTGAAACAGCTCATATCCCATTTCTGCAGCTTCCCGATATTCTTCCCGCGTCTCCACCTTTTCGGCAAGAAAAATTTTTTTGTTATGATAGTCGCTTAATAGGTTACGCTGCGCTTTTTTATCGGCGGAAGAGAATTCGATCTTGATGATATCTGCCAGCTCGATCAAAGGGGTGTAGTCCTGGTCGGAACGATTGAATATGAAATCATCCAGAGCGAGCGTGTAGCCGTCGGCCTTCAGTTTACTGCATGCGGCGATCACGGCGTCGTTCGCGCACACATCTTCCAGGATCTCGATCACGATCTGGTCCTTCGGCAATATCCTCGGGACTTCGTTTTCCAGCCAGTCCTGCGTGAAGTTGATAAAGGCCTTCGTTCCGTCGGTCAGCTTATGCAGCCCCATGACCAAAAATGCATTATGGACCAGGTCGGCTGTCGCTGCATCCTGATCGTCCCCCTCATAATAATTATTCGAGCTTTTCCTGTAGAGCAGCTCATATCCGTACAGGCTCATCTGTTTGCTGAATACCGGCTGGCGGGCAACGTAGATATCCATATTTTTCTCCCGAAGCGGCTGCTTCAAATCATCATATATTTGCCGTTCCGATCGTAAGGATCTTATCCATTTTTACATCGGTGGGGTCTGCGGGAATGCAGGGAAGGACCTGAAAGTCGTAAGCCAAAGCCAGTTTGAACGTTTTTGCCGGAACAGAAGCCAGGAAACGGTCGTAGCATCCTTTTCCGTAGCCGATCCGGTTTTCATACTGATCGAAAACGCTGCCGGGAATGATCACAAGATCGATGGAATCGGATTCCGCTTTCCTGCACCGGGAAGGATCCGGCTCAGAGATGCCTAAAGCCGAAACGGACAGATATTCGAAAAGGTTTCCCTCTTCGGGGATTTCATAGGGTATGATATTAAAATTCTGGTCCGTAAACGGAAGGAACAGTTTTTTTGAAGCGCGGATCATTTGAATGATCGGTCCTGTAGGCACTTCGTTCCGAAAGTCCATATAAACCATGACGGACTGTGCGTTGATGTATTCCTCCATCAATGCGAGCTTTTCGGCGGCCGCTTTTCCGGCCCTGTCCAGAATTTGCGGGGAAAGAGCTGCTCTTTTCTCCAAAATCCGCTGTCGTATCGCGGCTTTATCAGGCATCTATAAGATTCACCTTCCTTTACAAGATGTCCGGTCCCTTCGAACCGTAGATCACTATGCATATATTAGCATATTTTTGTCAAATAAGCACTTAAAATTATCATTAAATTGTCATCGGGAAACGACTTATAAAAAAATGAATTTTAAAATAATTTTGAAAATGTAAATTTTGCAATAATCTGGTTGACACGAAACAAGCCCGTTGTTAAACTGAAATGGAATAATAACAATAATTTTCCGAGTTGACTTGGCCTAAGGCGAAAGCTATGGCAATCAGCCGTTGGGTATGGAGGGAAATCTCCATGCCTCCCGTGTTTGGAAAGGAAGATGCCCATTGAATATGGATAGATTCCTTTGCATTCTGCAAAGGATTTTTTTTCATATTGGTGGGTTTATTGTTTGATGAAAAGTAAGTTGGAGAAAATGGAGGAAGAAAATGCTGAAATCAAAAAAAGTACTAGCCTTGTTATTCGCACTCATGATGGTTCTGACCCTCTTTGCAGGATGCGCAGGGGAAGAACCCGCACCGCAGGAAGAAGAAGGTCCTGCCGAAATCGTTGGAAAAATTATTCTCGCTACAACGACAAGCACGCAGGACAGCGGACTGCTTGACGTGATTTTACCTGACTTTACTTACAAAACGGGTTATGAGGTGGACGTTATCGCCGTCGGATCGGGAGAAGCCATGAAAATGGGTGAAAACGGCGAAGCAGACGTGCTGCTGGTACACTCTCCTGCCGCAGAAAAAGATTTTGTGGCCGCGGGACACAGCCCTGCCAGATACGACGTCATGTACAACGACTTTGTAATCCTTGGGCCGAAGGACGACCCAGCCGGGATTAAAACAGCAGCCCCTGACAATGCACAGGCTGCGTTCAAGAAAATATACGACGACCAGGCCGTTTTCGTATCCAGGGGGGATGAATCGGGAACCCACAAGAAAGAGCTGTCCATTTGGCAAAAACTATCATTGACTCCTTCCGGAGATTGGTATGTTGAATCCGGCAAAGGAATGGGGGACGTTATCACGATGACCAACGAAATGTTGGGATACACGCTGGCGGACAGGGCAACCTGGCTGAAAATGGCCGAAGGAACCGAACTGCAGATTGTCACCGAAGGCGATAAAGATCTGTTCAACCAGTACGGCGTCATGATCGTCGATCCGTCAAAAAATGACCAGATCAACGCAGAGGGTGCTCTTGCCTTCCAGGATTGGATCCTGTCGGAAGAAACCCAGGCTCTTATCGGAGAATACGGAAAGGATCAGTTCGGAGCTCCGTTATTCACGCCAAACGCATCGGAACGTCCGGAATAAATCCGAATTATAACTGCATGTGAAAAAATGCTGCCGGGAAATTACAGGTTTTCCGGCAGCATATTTTCGTTGGACTGATACAAAAATTATGATAAAATTATTCATTAAGCAATGAGACTTTAAGCTTGTCTTTTGCATTCCGCCGGCTCGAAGAAGGGAACAAAAAATGGATCAAATTGCAATGGGTTTTAGCGCCGCCATCGAACTGCTTGTTACAGGGGATGCGGAATTGTACGAAATCGTGGGACTCTCTCTGATGGTATCGCTATCTTCTGTCGTTATTTCCACTTTTCTGGGAGTACCCATGGGCGCGCTCATCGGAACTCACAGTTTTCCATTGAAAAATGCGCTGCTCAGGATTATTTACACATTAATGAGCCTGCCTCCCGTCATTGCGGGACTTGTCGTGTTTCTGATTATTATGCGAAGGGGTCCCCTCGGCTCATGGGGTTTGACTTATACGCCGACCGCCATGATCATCGCACAGGTCTGCCTCGTCACCCCTATCATAACCGGACTGACTTACAACATCATACGGGATAAGGCACCGAAGGTGAAAGCCCTTGCGATGACGCTGGGCGCGGGCAGGTTCGAGGCTCTGAAGCTGCTCATTTTCGAGCTTCGCATAGGGATCCTGGCAGCTGTGGTGACAGGGCTTGGACGAGCTTTGTCCGAAGTGGGCGCGGTAATGATCGTAGGCGGCAATATCAAAGGAAAAACCAGAGTGATGACGACCTACATCGCCCAGCTTAAAAGCATGGGAGATTACAGCACCGCCATTGCGGTGGGTATCGTGCTGCTGATCCTTGCGTTTCTGATCAATACTTTTTTATATAATGTACAACGGAAGGTCGAAAAATAATATGAGATTATCTATAGAAAACCTGACAAAGGAATATGATGGCCGCAGGGTCCTCGACATCGAAAAGCTGCTGATCGAAGACGGCGCGCTGTGCGGTATCATCGGGCCGAACGGCGCAGGAAAGAGTACGCTGCTCAACCTGATCGCGGGTTTGATAAAGCCGACGGGCGGCAAGCTGCTTTACGGCACCCGGGGGACAGAATCGCCTCCGTACGGCGATATGACCTTGGTCTTCCAAACGCCCTACCTGATCAGGACCACCGTTGAAAAAAACATCGCATATCCGTTAAGGCTCCGCGGCTGGGCTCCCGCCGCCATCGAGGAAAGGATCCAACAGCTTGCCGGGGACCTCGGCCTGACCGGTTTCCGTCGACAGAAAAGCTGGAAGCTTTCCGGCGGAGAAACCCAGAAGGTAGCCCTTGCCAGGGCGCTTTCCTTCCGGCCGAAGCTGCTGCTATTGGACGAGCCTACGGCAAATGTGGATCCGTCGACCACGGCGGAAATCGAAAGAATGCTCAGAAAGATCAACGAAGAGGAAGGAACGACGGTGATTTTGATTACCCACAATCTGGTGCAGGCAAGAAGGCTGTGCCGGGAAGTTCTTTTCATGGATCAGGGCAAAGTGGTGGAACACGGTCCCGGCGGCAAGCTTTTAAAGAATCCCGATCGGGAGCGGACAAAGCGGTTCATAGAGGGAGAGCTGCTGACATGAAATCAGGAAACGAAAGAACAGGAGATTTGGCGCATGAAGCTTTTAAAAGTCGACACAGTGAACGAAGTAAGGGACAAGCTGAAGGCTTATTTCGGCGAAAACGGATTGGAGCCGCCATCCGAGTTCATTCCACTGCGTAACGCGGTCAACCGGTATCTGGCGGAAGAGATTCGCTCGGATACGGACATTCCCCAGTTCACCAGATCGGTGGTTGACGGGTATGCAGTCGTCGCAAAGGACACCTTCGGGACGGGGGAAAGCTCTCCGGTATTTCTCGATGTGGCAGGCGTCGTTGAAATGGGAAAAGCGTGCACCATCAAACTGGAGCCGGGCCAGGCGGTTTATGTGCCCACGGGAGGCATGCTGCCGGAGGGTTCGGATGCCGTGGTTATGGTGGAATATATCGAGCAGTTGGATGATAAGACCATCGCCGTATACAGACCGGTTGCTCCTAATTCGGGAATCATGAACCGGGGAGACGATTTCAGGAATGGACAAGTTCTGTTCGATCAGGGCCATCGGATCACGGTCAAGGATGTAGGAATGCTTGCCGCCATCGGTAAGGAACGTGTTTCCGTGTTCAAAAAGCCCAAGGTGTCGATTCTGTCAACAGGAGATGAAATTATTGACATCTCGGAAATCCCAAAACCCGGAGAGGTTCGGGATATCAATTCCTACACGATTGCCGCCTTTGCGGAGGCAACCGGTGCAGAGATCCGGTTCATAGAAAAGGTGCCCGATGTGGAGCATCGGCTGCGAAGCGCTTTGGAAGCCGCCCTGGCGGAAAGCGATATCGTGCTTCTGTCCGGCGGGAGCTCAGCGGGGAACAAGGACCTGACGGCCGGGATCATCGATTCTATGGGGCAGCCGGGAGTTATCACCCATGGAATTGCCATGAAGCCGGGAAAGCCCACCATCATAGGAATTATCGAGACGGCTTCGGTTGACGGAGCCATGCGGAACAAACTGGTCGTCGGACTGCCGGGACATCCCATGGCAGCCATCGTCGCCTATGACGTTATCGTCAACGACTTTATGAGGAAATACTGCTTCCATAATGAGGAAGAGCCGATCCGGCTGACGGCCAGGATTTCGGAAAATATTCATGCAGGCGAAGGAAGAGAGACTTACCAGCTCGTATCCCTGAAAAAGTCGGAACAGGACCATCCTGACGGGAAGCCGGCCAGGACGGAGTGGATTGCGGAGCCGATCCATGCCAAGTCCGGCTCCATCAGTCAGCTTATGCTGGCGGACGGATATGTCAGGATATCCTCCTTATCCGAAGGGGTCAAAGAAAACACAAGCGTGGAAGTCACTTTAATCGGCCGATAAAAGAGGTGAAAAGATGGAACGAAACATTTATCTGTCCAATACCGACATCGAAGAGGCGGTAACGATCTATTTGGAGAGGCTGGAACCGGCGGTCAGACAGGTCAAAACAGAATCGGTTGACATCCGTCTTGCGCGAGGCAGGGTAACGTCCGCTCCGGTTATTGCCAGGCTGTCTTCGCCGAATCACAATGCCGCCGCTATGGATGGGATCATGGTCATATCGGACAAAACCTTTTCCGCTAACGAGGCAAATCCTGTTATCCTGACAAGAGGTAAGGATTTTGAATATATCAACACGGGTCAGGTGATCACGGAACCTTACGACAGCATGATCATGATCGAGGATGTGGTTCCGCTCGGCGAAGATCAGGTTAAGATCATGGTCCAGGCGTCGCCCTGGCAGCATATCAGGCCGATCGGGGAGGATATTGTGGCAGGTGAGATGATCCTGCCGGAGAACCATTTGATCCGTCCCATGGATATCGGCGCTGTTTTAAGCGGCGGCATATCGGAGGTAGAGGTATACGAAAAAATACGGGTGGGAATTATTCCGACGGGCAGCGAAATCACCGACAGCTACGAAAACCTGCCTGAGGGAAAGATCTTTGACACCAATTCCTGGACTTTCCAGAGCATTGTGGAGGAATTGGGAGGCAGCGCTGAGCGTATGAGCCCGGTGGAGGATGATTATGAGAAGCTGAAGCAAGCCATTTCTGAGATGGCGAATCGAAACCATATCGTGATCGTCAATGCGGGTTCCTCTGCAGGGAGCAGAGACTATACGGCACAGTTGATCGAAGATCTTGGCGAATTGGTACTTCACGGGATTGCAATCAAACCGGGAAAACCGACCATTTTAGGGCTGATCGGATCAACGCCGGTCATCGGCGTACCGGGATATCCCGGATCGGCGTTTCTGGTGTTTGAAGAGATTGTGAGTCCGGTAATCCTGGCGCTTCAAAGAAAAAAAGCGGAACGGCCGCCCCAGACAAGAGCCATCGTATCCAGAAGGATCGTATCCAGTTTAAAATATCGGGAATATATCAGGGTCAAACTCGGAAAGGTCGGCGACAAGCTCATTGCTACGCCGCTGAACCGGGGCGCCGGGGTTACGATGGCGCTGGTTAAGGCAGACGGAATCCTCGTCATTCCGAAGAACAGCGAAGGATACGAGGCGGGAGAGGAAGCCCCCGTCGAACTGATCAATGATATGGCAACGATCGAAAACACCATCGTTTCCATCGGAAGTCACGACCTGATCATGGACTATATCGGAAGTATTCTTGCAAGAAAGGGACAAACCCTGTCTTCTGCACACGTCGGCAGCATGGGAGGCATTCTGGCAATCAAAAGAGGAGAGGCCCATCTTGCTCCGATTCATCTCCTTGATGAAGAGACGGGTGAATATAACAGAACTTATATTGAAAAATACCTGGAGAAAGAAGAGGTCGAGCTGGTGAAAGGTGTCAGACGGGAGCAGGGATTCATGGTGGCAAGGGGAAATCCAAAAGAGATCTGCGATATCCGTGACCTGTCGCGAAAGGATGTAACTTTCGTCAACCGCCAGAAGGGCTCCGGCACAAGGATCCTCACCGATTATCTGCTGAAAAAAAACGGGATCGAACCGAAAGAAATCCGCGGATATGACCGTGATATGACAACGCACATGGCGGTTGCCGCCGCCGTAGACAGTGGTACAGCCGATGTGGGGATTGGCGTTTTTTCGGCGGCAAAGGCCATGGGACTGGATTTTATACCCATCGGCTTTGAGGAATATGATTTTGCAATACCGAAAAGATATCTGAACACCGGGATGATCCAAAGCTTTCTGGATGTTTTGAGAAGCTCTGAATTTGAAACGATCCTCAAGAAGCTGGGGGGCTACGGTATTATATGAAAGGCGAGGAAGTAATGAAAGACCGTTATAAGAAAAACATGAATACGTTGAGTCCTGAGGAGAACGACAGACTGAGAAGCTTCAAGGTCTGTGTCGTAGGCTGCGGAGGACTCGGGGGATATGTGATCGAACTGCTGGGGAGGCTGGGCATCGGTACCATAACCGCCGTGGATGGAGACGTGTTCGAACCGACAAATCTGAACCGGCAGCTGCTTTCCACAGAAGAAGCTATCGGCAAGAGCAAGGCTATGGCAGCCGTGGAGCGGATGAAGCAGGTCAATTCCGACGTAACGATCTGTCCGGTCCAGGCTTTTGTGACAGAGGAGAATTGCGACGAGATCATCCGGAGCCATGATATCGTTGTGGACGCCTTGGATAATATGTCGGCGCGCAGACTGCTGGAGCAGCATTGTGAGAAGCAGAATATCCCGATGATCCATGGGGCTATCGCCGGGTGGTACGGACAGGTTTCCACCATCATGCCCGGTGACAGGACGCTGCAAAAAATTTATCCGACCAATGAAAACAAGGGCGCGGAAACCGAATTGGGCAACCCTTCCTTCAGCCCCGCAGCGGTTGCCGCCATTGAAGCCGCGGAAGCTGTTAAGGTGCTTCTGCAACGCGGCGGGATCCTGAGAAACAAGCTGCTGACCATCGATCTGCTGAATCAGGAGTATGAGGTATTCGATCTGTGAAAACAAAATGCAGACAAAATGGGAAGACAAAAACTTTCCTTTTCGATACAATCCGATTGACACGGAAGAAGCCTATTGATAAACTGAAATAGAATGATAGCAACTGAATACCTTTTCTCCGAGCCTTGTTTCCTGTGGCGGTCATGCTATGGAAACCAGGACCATGGGTTTATGAGGAAACGCATAAGCCTCCCGTGTTTGGAAAGGAGAAGACGAAGATATAAATAGAACAGCTTTTGTCCTATCCTTTTTCCGGGGATAGGTTTTTTTATTAAACGGGGAGATGATAACTACCATCAAAAAAAGAAAGCGGAAACGGCCCAGCCGCATTATTTGGGCCGGCGATCCAAATGAGTAGAGGAAAGAACATGAGGAGGTTCTTATGAAACAGTTAAGAAAGATGACGCTGAACATCAACGGCGCGGACCGGATGTTCATCTGCGATCCGGAAAAGGACACCCTGGCCACCGTCGTCAGACGCCTGGGTCTGACCGGCACAAAAGTTGGCTGCGGCACGGGCGTATGCGGAGCCTGTTCGGTCATACTGAACGGAAAGGTGATCCGTTCCTGTACAAAAAAGATCAAGACGGTGGAGGAATACAGCAAAGTAACAACCATAGAAGGCATCGGAACGCCAAACCATCTGCATCCGCTGCAGGTGGCGTTTATGAACTGCGGCGCGGTCCAGTGCGGCTTCTGCTCGCCTGGCTTCATCGTATCGGCATACCAGCTGCTCTTGGAAAACCCGAATCCGACGAGAGAGGAAGTGCGCGACTGGTTCCAGAAGCACAGAAACATCTGCCGCTGCACAGGCTACAAGCAGATCGTGGACGCGGTTATGGCCGCAGCCAAAGTGATGAGAGGCGAGTGCGATATCGAAGATATCAAAGTAAAACTGCCTGAAAACAAGGAATACTACGGTCTTCCGCTGGTACGTCCGGCGGCGCTTGCAAAAGTCTGCGGCGTATGCGACTACGGTGACGACATTGAGCTGAAGATGCCCGAAAGCACCCTCCATGTAGTGATGGTGCAGCCGAAGGTGGCGCATCACGCGAAGATCCTGAAAATCAATACGGAAGAAGCGGAAAAGATGCCCGGCGTCTACAAGATCATCACCCATAAAGATGTCAAGGGCTCAAACCGTCTGAACTTCTTCCAGTTCTCCAAGAGGTGCCTTGCCACAGAGCAGACCCATGTCCTGCTGGCAGAGGACAAGATCTTCAACTATGGGGATATCGTGGCGCTGGCTGCCGCGGATACGAAAGAGCATGCAAGGGAAGCGGCTGCAAAGGTTACCATTGACTTTGAACCGTTGCCGGAATACCTGAATTACCTTGAGGCGGCCATGCCGGACGCCATAAGGATCCACGACGATCATCCCAACGTATGGTCCGTACAGCCGACCATCAAGGGGGCGGGCCATGATACGCCGAAGCTGTTTGAAACGGCGCCCCACGTGGTGGAAGCAAGCTTTCATTCTCAGAGAGAACCCCATATGCCCATCGAAGGCGATACGGTACAGGCTTACTGGGGAGATGACGGGATGCTGACCGTCCACTGCAAAGCCATGGCGATCTATGCGAACATCGGCGATATCGCAGAAGCCACCGGCGTTCCCGCGGAAAAGGTCAGAGTCGTACAGAACCCGACCGGAGCCACCTTCGGATGGGGTATTGCAGGGGCAACCTATTCGCTTGCCGCCATCGCATGTCTGGCCTGCGACAATATGCCCGTGGCATTTTCCATGACCTATGCTGAATATATGGCATTCTCCGGCAAGCGCGCACCGTCCTATACCAACGCCCGCCTGGCCTGCGACGAAAACGGAAAGATCATCGCGGCCGAATGGGACTGCGGTCTGGATCACGGCGCATATAATGAGCTGGGTGACGACCTGACTTGGAGACCGGCCAGGTTCATGTTCTTCCCGTACAACGTACCGAACGTGATGGGACTTACCAGAGTCGCATGCTCCAACCATTCCTACGGAACGGCCTACAGAGGTTACGGCTCGCCCCAGGCATACACCGCATCGGAAGCGCTGATGGATATGATGGCGGAAAAGATCGGGATCGATCCGTTCGAGATACGATGGAGAAACATCGCACGCCCGGGAGATCTGAACATCAACAGCTATCCGTTCGTGAACTATCCTATGGAAAAGATCATGGAAACCATGAAGCCGATCTATGAAAAAGCCGTTGCGAGAGCCAAGGCGGAAAGCACGCCGGAAAAGAGAAGAGGCGTCGGCATCGCCTGGGGAGGATACAACGTAACGGAAGGCACCGCCGACCAATGTACTCTTGCCATCGAGCTTCGCGAAGACGGCAAGTTTGTGAAATATGACACCTGGCAGGATCAAGGCCAGGGCGGAGACGTGGGCTCCCTGCAGTGTACCCTGGAAGCGTTGAAGCCTCTGGGTGTTACCATCGACGATATCGTGCTGATCCAGAATGACAGCAAGTATTGCCCCGATTCCGGAGCCACCGCTTCTTCCCGTCAGCACTATATGAACGGGAAAACGACCAAAATGGCTGCCGATATGCTGATCAACGCCATGAGAAAGCCCGACGGGACCTACAGGACCTATGCCGAAATGGTCGCGGAGGGGATTCCGACCAGATATGAAGCCCAATACCTGAATCCAAGCGATCCGGATCTCTGCGACCTGGATCCCAATACGGGCGTGGGCAATCCGACTCCCGACTATACCTACGCCATGTTCCTTGCCGAAGTGGAGGTCGATACGGCCACCGGCAAGACCACAGTGATAAGCTACACCTGCGTCGACGATGTGGGCGTTATCGGCAACATTGATTCGGTCAACGGCCAGGCCTACGGCGGACTGTCCCACTGTATCGGCTTCGCTCTTTCCGAAAACTACGACGACGTGAAGAAGCACAACAATCCGCTTGGCGCAGGAATCCCGACCATCAAGGACATTCCGGACGACTTCAATATCATCCACCTGGTCACTCCGCGGGATAAGAACCCCTTCGGCTCCTCCGGAGCGTCGGAAGCGTTCCAGTCCTCAGGGCATATGGCGGTCATCAACGCCATCTACAACGCCTGCGGCGTGAGGATCTACGAGCTTCCCGCTACGCCGGAAAAGGTAAAGGCGGGGCTGGAAAAGCTCGCCAGAGGTGAGAAGATCGAACCGCCGAAGAAGTACTTCCTGGGCTCCGACTTCTATGAAGAGATGAAGTATATCCAGAATAATCCGGTATAGAGAAACAGCCGGAAATGTGATAAAATTAAATAGGTCGGTCTGCGATACCGGGTCGCAGACCGATTTTGCGTATGAGATCAATATCCCGGATTAGAAATGAGGACTGCCTTATGGAACAGTATCTGAAAAACTTTAAAAATTGCCTTCAAAAGGAGATCCCGTACTGTGCTGCAGAATGCCCCTTCCATTTGGACGTCCACGATTTTATCGAAAAGATGAAACGGGGAGCCTTCCGGGGTGCGTTCAAAACATACCGGGACGCGGTGGGTTTTCCTGTGATCGCATCGGAATTATGCCACGAACCGTGCAAAGGGGTCTGTCCTCGGAAAGACCCAGACAGCGCCGTTGAGCTCCTGATGCTGGAAAAGGCCTGCATCTCGTTTACCGCGGACAGAAGTCCGACGGATTACAACCTTCCCATGAAAAAGAAAAAGGTTGCCGTCATCGGGGCCGGGATCAGCGGGCTTGCCTGTGCGCTGCGCCTGTGCATGAAAAAGTACGAAGTGGAAATCTTTGAAAAGGGAGACCGGATCGGAGGTTCTCTTTGGGAACTGATGGCGCCCGAGGTGTTTCTTGCCGATATCGAAGAACAGTTCCAGCATGAAAGCTATCGAATCCATTTCAATCGGGAGATCCGCTCGGCGGAGGACCTGTCGGGTCTCGGCTTTGACGCGGTCTTTGTCGCAACAGGAGAAGGCGGAAACGGCTTTGGCCTTCAGGCGGCGCCCTACTGTGCCGAATACGGAAATGCCGGATGGTTTGCCCTGGTAAAACAGGCGGCGGAGACGCCGGTTTACGCCCTGGCGAACGGCCTGTTCATGGGAACCGTCATCGATAATTATCTGAAAACCGGAAATCTGCTGAACCCTGAAAACGTCCAGAAAACGTGCATGCGTCTGGACCCGGCAAAGCTGAAGCGCGAGGAGCCGGTCGTTCCCGAAAACGGCGGCAGCTTCACGGAAGCGGAGGCGATCAGGGAGGCGGAGCGCTGTCTGGAATGCCGGTGCGACTTCTGCCGGTCCTATTGTGATTTGACCGATTTCTACAATAAATGGCCCTTAAGGATCCGCGACGAGGTCTTGGCGACCACGCTCCCGGGCACGACCGATGTCAAGGCCACGCCGGCCAAGAGACTGATGAGCACCTGCAGCCAGTGCGGCCTCTGCAAGGAGGTCTGTCCCGAGGAGATCGACCTCGGCGGGTTGATCCTGGAAGGCAGAAAAAGCATGCATCGTCAGAAAAAGGCCCCCTGGGTCTTCCATGATTTCTGGCTGCGGGATATGGATTTTGCCAACGGTGAGCAGGCGTCCCTGACCATGGCGCCGGAAGAGACGTGCGGCTATGCCTTTTTCCCCGGCTGCCAGCTGGGAGCGAGTGATCCCGGCCTAGTGGAGAAAACGTACGGACACCTGCTGAACAAGCGTCCGGATATGGGATTGATGCTGCGATGCTGCGGCGTGCCGGCGGAATGGTCCGGCGACGAGGAGAAATTCGATCATGAGATCAACGCCATACGTAAATCCTGGGAGGAACTGGGAAAGCCGGTGCTGATCATGGCATGTCCGACCTGCAAAAAGAAATTCAAAACTTATCTGACGGACATCCCGGTGACGTCCCTGTATGAAATACTGGCCGACTGGGGCGTCGAGGCGTCCTGCGGCAGGAAAACGGACCGTGCGTATTCTGTTTTCGACGCCTGTGCCGCGAGGCACGAAGACGAAATGAAGAAGGCGGTCAGGACCCTTGCGGGGGTTTCCGGTTACCGACTTGGGCCGCTCCCGCTGCATGATGCGGTAGAGCAGTGCTGCAGCTTCGGAGGTCAGCCCGGAGCCGCCAATCCGGAATATGCCGAGTTCGTTGTAAAGAAAAGGATTGCGGAAAGCGAGAACCCCTACATCACCTACTGCATCAACTGCCGTGATGCGTTTCTCGACGCAGGGAAGGAAGCGGTGCATATCCTTGATATTCTCTTCAGCGGAGGTGAAACGGCCCGGAAGCTGGCGACGGTCAGCGAACGAAGGGAAAACAGAATCCTTCTCAGACGGAATCTGCTGAAAAAGTACCGGAACATTGAGACCGCAGAGGACCGGAAAGAAAACATCAGAAATGTTTACATCTCCGAAGAACTGAAGAAAAAGCTCAACAAAAACAGGATCCTGGAGGAAGACGTCGTCAAGGTTCTGGATTTCTGTGAGCGCAGCGGGCGCAGGGTATTCCTGCCCGATAAGGGAATCTATGGCGGGTACAGTGAAATCGGCTATACGACCTACTGGGTGGAATACCGGATGCCCAAACCGGCGGAAGGAGCCGGCAGCTCTGACGGGAGGGCTCCGGCCTCCGCAAGCTATGAACTGGTCAACGCCTATGCCCACAGGATGAAGATCGAGCAGGAACCTGTCTGGAACGGAAGAAAGCGCTCATTATAGTTGACAGAGAGCTTTCCCGCTGATAAACTACAATTGAATCTAGAGTAATAAAACATAAATCTCCGAGCTTTGTTTCCTAAGGCGTCAGCTAAGGGAACAAGGACCATGGGTTTGTACGGAAACGTATGGGCCTCCCGTGTTTGGAAAGGAGAGGGCGAAGAAGAGCAGCTAAGCCTGTCCCTTTTTTCATGCGGGGCCAGGCTTTTTGTTTTGAGCTAACGATGAAACGAAAAACAAAGAGGCAATAGGAGGTTGCAATGAAAAAACTTAGCAAGATGATTTTGAACATCAACGGCGCGGACCGGATGTTCATCTGTGACCCTGAGAAGGACACCCTTGCCAGTGTGCTTCGAAGGCTCGGACTGACCGGAACGAAAATCGGGTGCGGAACCGGTGTATGCGGCGCCTGTTCCGTGATCCTCGACGGAAAAGTGGTTCGTTCCTGTACCAAGAAGATCAAGACCGTAAAGGAATACAGCTCGGTGATTACCATAGAGGGACTCGGTAATCCGATGAATCCGCATCCGCTCCAGTATGCCATGGTACACCTGGGAGCTGTACAGTGCGGCTTCTGTACTCCGGGATTTATCGTATCCGCCTATGCACTGCTTTCAGAGAACCCAAAACCCACCAGGGAAGATGTCCGTGACTGGTTCCAGAAGCACAGAAACGTTTGCCGGTGCACCGGCTACAAGCAGATCGTGGATGCCGTCATGGAGGCTGCCGCGATCATGCGCGGCGAAAAAACGCTTGCTGATATTACATACGATTATAAAAAGGACGTCGGCAATTACTACGGCAAACCGATCGTTCGACCCAACGCCATGGCCAAAGCCTGTGGCGTCTGCGATTACGGCGACGATATCGCTTTGAAAATGCCTGATGATACCCTGCATGTAGCTCTTGTCATGCCAAGGGTGGCAAACCATGCCAAGATCCTGAAGATCGACTGCAGCGAAGCGGAAAAGATGCCCGGCGTCAAGAAGATCATTACAGCCAAGGATGTAGACGGAGCAAACCATCTCATGATGTTCCAGTTCTCACCGAGAACGACGGCGATGGATCAGGTCCACAAGCTGCTGGTCGATGAAAAGATCGTCAACTACGGAAATGTCGTCGCAATGGTTGTTGCAGACACCAAGGATCATGCGAAGGAAGCCGCCGACAAGGTCAAGGTGGAAATCGAACAGCTGCCGGAATACATGAATTATCTGGATGCGGTCATGCCTGACGCCATGAGGATCCATCCGAATATGGACAATATCTTCGCGTATCAGCCGCTGCTGAAGGGCGACGCCGACAAGGTTCCGGAAATGATCGACAATGCGCCTTATGTCGTGGAAGGAAGCTTCTATTCCTCCAGAGAACCGCATATGTCCATCGAAGGCGACTCCGTTCAGGCATATTATGACGAGGATGGTTTGCTTACCGTACAATGCAAGGCCATGACGACCTACTTCGACCGGGATGATATCGCACAGGCAGTCGGACTTCCTGTTGAGCAGATCCGTGTCGTTGAAAATCCGACCGGAGGCTCCTTCGGCTGGGCGATGAACGCGGCATCCTATTCCCTTGCAGCCATTGCATGCAAGGTGATGCAGGCGCCCATCGCGCTGCATATGGATTATGCGCAGTTCATGGCATTCAGCGGCAAACGCGCTCCATCCTTCATCAACGGACGTCTGGCCTGCGATAAAGACGGAAAGATCATTGCCGGCGAATTTGACGCCGGTATGGATCACGGCTACGATCCCGCCCTCGGCGATGACGAAATGATCAAGATCTGCCGGTTCATGTTCTTCCCGTATTATGTGCCTCATGCATTGGGCCTGGGAAGAACAGCGGTCACCAACCATTCCCACGGCGTTCCCTACAGAGGATACGGCGCGCCGCAGGCATACACCTGCGGAGAAGCGCTCATCGATATGATGGCGGAAAAGATCGGAATGGATCCGTTTGAATTCAGATATAAGAATATTGCGCGGCCGGGACAGACGAACCTGAACAGCGTAGAATTCCTCCAGTATCCCATGGAGGAAATGATGGATAAAATGAGACCTTACTATGAAAAGGCCGTTGCGGAAGCAAAGGTGAAGGACACTCCGGAAAAACGCCGCGGCGTAGGCCTTGCATGGGGAGGATATAACGTAGGTCTCGGATCCGACGACTTCGCCAGCGTAGCCATTGAGCTGGTCGGCGACGGAAAATTTGTGAAATATGACACCTGGCAGGATCAGGGACAGGGCGGCGACCAGGGATCGATTATGTGTACTCTGGAAGCTTTGAAGCCCTATTTCCCGAACGTAACGCCGGATGATATCAAGCTGGTACAGGCGGACACCAAGCTCTGCCCGAACACCGGCGAATCCGCGGGATCCAGATCCCATTTCGCCAACGGCAAAGCCAGCATTTTAGCGGCGCAGAATCTCGCCAACGCCATGCGCAAGGAGGACGGCACCTACCGCACCTATGATGAAATGATCAAGGAAGGAATTCCGACCAAGTACGAAGGCAACTGGGTGGCGGAGGCCGAATGGGATCATTTCAGACTGCTTGATCCGAACACAGGAGTTGGAAGTCCGACCTATGCGTACACCTACGCTTTGTTCATGGCGGAAGTGGAAGTAGACGTGGCGACCGGAAAGACGACGGTTCTCGGAATGACCTGCGTCGACTGGGTCGGAAGAGTCGGAAACGTTCAGGCTGTTGACGGTCAGGCGTTCGGCGGTATGTCCCATGCAATCGGTTTCGCCCTCAGCGAAAACTATGACGACGTCAAAAAGCATACGAACATGTTTGCAGCCGGCGTTCCATACATCAAGGATGTTCCTGACAAGCTGATAGCCATTCATATGGACGGCTTCGACGAAAGAGGACCCTTCGGTTCTTCCGGCGCTTCCGAGGCGTTCCAGTCCTCCGATCACGTTGCGGTCATCAACGCGATCAACAATGCCTGCGGCGTGAGGATCTACGAGCTTCCTGCCACACCGGAAAAGATAAAGGCGGGACTGGAAAAGCTCGCCAGAGGCGAGAAGATCGAACCGCCGAAGAAGTACTTCCTCGGCTCCGACTTCTATGAAGAAATGGAAAAGATCAAGGCCAATCCCGTATAGACATAATTGATACACCGGGCGGCGCCGTATCAGGGCGCCGTCCCGTTTGAAGCAGAACAGGCCACTATAGGGAATTCGCTTATAGTGGTCTGATTTTAGTATGGTTAGGGGAAATCGCGTGGAGAAATACTATAGACAATATGATACCTGCCGGCAAAATGAAAGGCCCTTCTGTTCCGCCGCATGTCCGTTTCATTTGGATGTGCTTGATTTTCAGTACAGAATGGTCAGCGGCAACTATAACGCAGCGTTTAAAACGTTCCGGAACGCCGTCGGATTTCCCGACGTCGTCGCCGCTCTGTGCCCGGAATACTGCGCGGACGTCTGCCCGAGAGGGGAACTGGATCAGTCCGTGCAGCTGAATCTGCTGGAAAGAACCTGCGTGGCAAAGGCGGCAAAAAAAGATCCGACGGACTACAACGTTCCGATGAAGAACAGAAAAGTCGCGGTGATCGGAGCGGGAATCAGCGGCCTTGCCTGCGCGCTGCGCCTTGCCCAGAAAAAATACGGCGTCACGATCTATGAAATGACCGGCAGACTCGGCGGAACGCTATGGGATCTGCTGCCGCCCGAGGTTTTTCTGGAGGAAATTAAAAGGCAGTTTCAATTTGAAACCTATGATCTGCATTTCAATACAAAGATTAATAACATAGATGAGATCCGGGGGGAAGGGTTCGAGGCGGTGTATGTCGCTACCGGCCGGAACGGGGCTGATTTCGGCGCCCTGAACCGGGAAAACGAGCACTGCTTCCTTGACGGCGGCATCGCCGTCTTTGCGGGAGGAAGCCTTACCGGGAAAGAGCCGGTCCGCGCATTGGCGGACGGGCTGGATATGGCGTGGGCCGTGGAGGTCTTCCTGAAGACCGGTAAGCTGGAGTATCCGGCAGAAGCCGCGCCGTGCAGGGCGGTCGCCGATCCCGACAAGCTTCAGAAGACCGACGCGGTGGTTCCCACCGACGGCGGACTGTTTACCGTCGAAGAGGCTGCGGCGGAAGCGGAGCGGTGTATCCGCTGTCAGTGCGACGCCTGCATGAGATACTGCGACGTATGCGCGTATCATAATAAATGGCCCCTGCGCATCCGGGACGACGTCATGGCCACCGTCGCTTTTTCCACTTCGCCTTCGATGCTGAAAAAAACCCCGGCGAAACGGCTGATGAATACCTGCACCCAATGTGGACTCTGCGACGAGGTGTGCCCCGAAGAGATCGAAATCGGTGGGATGCTTCTGGAAGCCAGGCGAAATCTCCACAGACAGGGCACCATGCCCGGAGCCTTTCATCAGTTCTGGGTCAGAGATATGGAATTTACAAACAGCGAATTTGCGGCCCTGGCGAAAAAGGCCCCCGGTCAGGAAAAGTGCTCCTATGCGTTTTTTCCCGGCTGTCAGCTGGGCGCCGCAGATCCGAGGTATGTGACGGAGCCGTACCGATGGCTCCTGTCAAAACAGCCGGACGCCGGCCTGATCCTTCGCTGCTGCGGCGTTCCAGCCGAATGGGCCGGCAACGAGGAGATGCATGAGCAGGCGATGGCCGTCCTCCGCGCGGATTGGGAACAGATAGGCAGACCGGCTTTGATCCTGGCCTGTCCCGCCTGCAGGAAACACCTGAAGGAATATCTGCCGGAGATTGAGACCTTATCCCTGTATGAAGCGCTGGATCGGTGGGGCTATGAGGCGCCGGAACAATTCGGAAGAGAAGCGCGGAAGCTGCTGAAGGACGGCGGTCATGAAAACGGCGGCGGGGAAGGCGGAAGCAAGTATTCCGTATTCGACCCCTGTACGGCAAGACACGTGGAACCGCTGGAGCGGGCGGTCAGAAATCTTGCGGCAAAGTCGGAGATCCCGCTGGAGGAGCTGCCGAAGGGCGACATGCATGGCTGCTGCGGATACGGAGGCCATGTTTCCGAGGCAGACCCAGGCTACTATGCCTACGTGGCGAAAACCCGCAGCGAGCTTTCTTCAAATCCGTATCTCGTCTACTGCATCAACTGCCGGGACGTATTCAGGGAAGAGGGAAAACCGGTGCTGCACATTCTGGATCTGCTCTTTGGCGTCGGGCTGCAGGACGGCAGACTTCCGACCCTGACGGAGCGCAGACGCAACAGGGTGTATTTTTAAGAAACGC
>ENA-UOYA01001540-UOYA01001540.1-activated-sludge-metagenome-genome-assembly--contig:-NODE-1540-length-24204-cov-5.650255_pt1 | contig 24204 bp, 21 predicted proteins | sample MGYA00238163_ERZ764804 | MGnify/ENA primary metagenome ERZ764804 (study PRJEB28919, sample SAMN05720223) | activated sludge metagenome | isolation source: Anaerobic digester | place: Hong Kong... | reverse complement strand
CCAGCCATCAGCAAACAGAAAAACAGGTCGGCGGTCCTGATCCGGTATTCCCGGTAGGTGGAACGCGGGCTGCCGGCCTGAGACTGATAAACGTGCAGGGCGGTGGCCATATTACGTCCGAGGGAGATGCACCGCAGTAAAAGGGGAAAAGCAATGGCAGCGTAGCTTTTGCTTCTCTTGACCAGCCCGCCCTGGTCAAGCTCCAGGCCGCGGCTGCGCTGAGCGTCTGCTACCGTACTGAACTCGGTAATCAGGATGGGTATAACCTGAAAAATCAGGCTGATCATAAAAGAGGCCACAAAAGGTATGCCGATTTGGGACAGTCCCCGGGTAAGCTCGCTGAAATTAGTGGTTAAAATGATCATATAAAAAACACTGATCATCGCAAAAATGTACAGGGTTGTGGTCAGTGCCTTGATTATATCGGTATTTTCCACGTGCAGAAAGCCGATTGAAAAAAGCACCACCCCATTGGGGTCAAGGTTAATTGCTCCGAATACAATCCAGGTAACCAGGGCTATTAACAGTAATATAAATGCCCGCCTGACGAAATTCAGCGCTTCTTTTAAAACATCCGCCGCTATCCAGAGCAGGAATATGCAGATTACCATCAGGCTCATTACCGGCAGGGTCCGGCAGATCAGCGCCGTTAAGGTAAAAATAATAAACCAGAGAAGTTTAATCCGGGGGTCCAATTGATGGAAAAAAGAATTCCGGGGGACATAACCCACCACCTGCATATTGCAAACCTCCTTGAATACTTATCCCTGCACATAATTCGATAAATCCATTAGAGATATAAGTTCCTTTAAATTTAAAACCCCGTTACAGCCGCATTCCAGGCCGAGCCTGACCACCTGCGGCAGCGGGATGCCTATTTCTTCAAAAAGCTCCTGCATGGCAAAGACCTCCCTCAGGGGACCAAAAGCCCTGACCCTGCTCTGGTTCATGACCAGGACATCGTCGGCTACCTCCGCCACCAGGGAAAGGTCATGGGAGATCAGGATCACTGTCCTCCCGTCCGCCCTTAACTTGTGAATTAAACTAACCAGTTCTGACTTTCTTTTTCTGTCGAACCCCAGGGTCGGCTCGTCCAGGATCAGTACCTCGGGGTCCACCGCCAGAGCGGAGACAATGGCAAGTGACTGTTTTTGGCCGGCGGCCAGGTTAAAGGGCGCTTCCTCAGCTGCCTCTCTAAGGCTGAACTGTTCGAGTAAATCAAGCACGCGTGCCCGGTTTTCTTCGCTGACGCTGCCAAATACAGCCTGGATGCCAAACAAGGCTTCTTTTTCCACCGTTTCCTCGAAAAGCATCTGCTCAGGGTTTTGGAACACCATGCCGACCCTGCGGGCCATCTGGGCTATGCTGGTACTGGCCGGGGACAGCCCGGCCACTTCAAGAGTCCCGCGGGTAGGCTTCAGCAGCCCGTTGAAGTGCTTGACCAGGGTGCTTTTCCCCGAACCGTTTTGTCCGACAACGGCGGTAACCCGGCCGGGGTAAAATGCCGCGTTTACCTCACTCACCGCTGCAGTACGTCCGTAAAAGTGGTATAGGTTGGAGACAGTCACGCTGGCTGGGCCTGCAGCCGGTTGTTGATTTTTGGCTGAATCCCCGTTGCCGGGGTTTATTTTCTGTCTCCCGCCAGGTTTTAACAGCCCTTTTTTATTTAGAAAATCTCTGGCGTCCTGATAGCTGATGAAAATAGGCAGTTCACCCATAGTGGAGCGCAGCAGGTAGTACAGTTCGGTAACTTGGGGCGGCGTTACTCCAGATCTTTCTATAACCTCACTGTTGCCCAGGAAAGCAGCAGTAGGCCCGTCAAATATGACTGACCCTTTTTCCATCACTACTACCCTGTCCAACAGGGGGGCAATCCATTCCAGGTTATGGTCGATAACCAGCACAGTCCGGCCCAGCTCTTTCAGTCGCCGCACTGTTTGCTGTACCAGCATGCGCCCGCCCGGATCAAGTGACGACACGGGCTCGTCTAATATCAACACCTTGGGGTCGAGAGCCAGGACCGAGGCGATGCAGGCGACCTGCTTCTGGCCTCCTGATAATTCACCGGTAAACCTGGTACGCAGGTGCTCGATGTTCAGCTCTTCAATAACCCGGTTTACCCGCTGCACCATTTCCTGCCGGCCCAGCCTGATATTCTCCAGCCCGAAAGCTATAGTATCTTCCACGCTGAAGCCAAAAAGCTGGGCATCAGGGTTTTGCATCACAATGCCGACACTGCCTGAAAAGTCACCGTCCTGCGCCAGGGAATTACGGCCTTCAATGAACAGGCTGCCCTGAATTTCCCCGTACTTGTAATAATGGGGGATAATCCCGCTGAGAATGTAGGCGGTAGTGGACTTGCCGCAGCCGCTGCTGCCGACAAGGCCGATTATCTCACCGTCTTCCACAGTCAGGTCCACGTTGTGAACGGCCCATTCCCCGCCCTGTTTGTACCTGTAGTTAAGTCCTTTGGCTTGGATGATTGACATAAAAAAAATACCTCTTAGGAAATGCTTTTATTAATATATCCTGATATGTGATTTTCTAACTCAAACGACAAAATCCTCTTCAATTAGACGGTGAAGATAAAAATAAAAAATGAGTTTGCAGGAGTGAGCGATTTGATCCCGAAAAAAGAAATAGTGCTGCGGGGGTGATATTTATTGCTTTATAAAGGGCAGTCTGAGTATGAACTGGAAGTGGCTGGACTGAAAAGGCGTCTCCCGGTGGTTAAAGTTGGCGAAAACCTGTGGATTGCATCTTTTGTCATGCTGGGGGACGTACAGCTGAACAATATTTGCGGGGCGGCCCTGGCGGCTGAAATTATGAATTTTGACTGCGACATCCTGGTCGGGCCGGAAGCCAAAGTACTGCCGCTGTTGCAGGTAATGGCCACATTTCTGGGGCACCTGACCTATGTGGTCTGCCGTAAGAGTGTCAAGGCCTACATGGAAAACCCTCTGATTGTGTCAACCCGTTCCATTACCACCACCAGTGCGCAGGAACTGGTGCTGGACGGCCTTGATGTTGAAAAAGTATGCGGCAGGCGGGTCGCTATTGTTGACGATGTTGTATCTACGGGGGGCTCGATTAACGCCGTGGAAGAACTGATCCTGCAGGCCGGGGGTAAAGTGGTGTGCAGGGCGGCAGTATTAAAAGAAGGGGAGAAGTATAATAAGGATTTGATTTATTTGGGCAGGCTACCGGTATTTACACGTTAAAAAAGACAAAAAAAATAAGGATTTGGGCCTGAACAGCCGAATATTTTATTAAACAAGTCACGACTGGGGGTGAAAAAAAGCAGATGTGGCTGATGATTGAGTCAACTCTAACCTGTTTTATAATCTCTTCTTTGATCATTCTCCTTACAATTTTTGTTTTTGTCAAACTAACCAGGTATAACGACTGGGAAGAAATCACCAAGGGCAACACCGCGGCGGCCATGGCCCTGGGCGGGAAAGTCTTCGGCGTGGGCAATATCATGCGCTTCGCCATACTTTCTAACGATAACGCCGCTCAGACCGTTATTTGGGGTTTGTTGGGCATGGCGCTGCTCATCCTGGTATACCTGGCTTTTGAATGGCTGACACCACGCCTTAATGTAAATGATGAAATCGCCTCGGGAAATAACGCGGTGGGGCTGCTGGCCATGGTTTTCTCCATTACTTTCAGCTTTATCATCGGCGCCAGCATTTCTTAGGTTGAAAACAATGACTTCATTATAAAATTACCATGGTTTTGAGAAAGGATATCACAGTTTTTTTGAAACAGCGAGATTGAGTGAGAAAACAGGAGATCTTTTATGACCCAGTACCGCGCGCCGCGGTGGTCAGCCGGCCGGCGCCGCCGCAGTCTGCGATTAGCCTGTGTGTGCTTTGTAATTTACCTCAAAAATCAATAAGATAAGAAATTGAAGCACCCGGGGCTTCAGTAAAAATTCAAAAAGGGGAGTATGTGAGATGGGACTGTTTCAGAGGTTGAAGGACTTGTTGGAAGCGAACATTTCCGACCTGATTTCCAGAGCGGAAGACCCTGAAAAATTGTTGAACCTTTACATTGAGCGGGCAACCGAAGAGCTAAAGAAGTTTAACCTGCAAGTCAACCGGGCTGTCGCGGACCAGCTGACTCTGCGCCAGAGAATTGAAGCCAGCCAGAAAGAAATCGAGTCCTGGACCACCCAGGCCAAAGTGGCCGTAACCCAGAACAGGGACGACCTGGCCAAAATCGCCCTGGAGCGCAGGAAAACCGCTGAAAACAACCTGGTTGACTACCAGAGCCAGCTGGCCGACCAGGAGAAAGCAGTGGAAGAACTGCGCGCCAACTACAGAGTGCTGGAAGAGAAGTTGAACAAGGCCAGGTCCGAGAGGGATCAGCTGGTGATCCGGCAGCGCAGGGCTGAGGCCATGAAACAAGCCAACGAAGCAATCCAGGAAGTGGCTGGAGCTACAGCATTTTCTGATTTTGACCGGATGAAGGATAAAGTGTCCAGGATGGAGGCGGAAGCTCAGGCCTCACGGGTTTCTGTCGAGAGTTCAGTGGAAGACGAGTTTGCCAAACTGAAAAAATCGGCCGACGCCTTGGCAGTAGAAGACGAACTTGCCAGACTCAAGGCGGAAATGGGCAAAGGAAAGGAATAAGCAGATGGGCCGCTTCAAGAAAGCTCTGGCCCTGCTGATATGTCTGGCGGTGGCGCTGGCCCTGACGGCGGGCCCGGCTTTTGCCAAGGGTGTCAGCGGCGGCGGTCGCAGCAGCTTTTCATCGGGCAGTAAGGGTGTGTCATCATCAAGCAAGAGCTATTCATCCGGATCGTCCGGTTATTCAAGCAAACCATCAAGTGGCAGCGGGGCGGCCAGCTCCGCCCCGTCCACTTCCAGTTCCGGCACTAAATCATCAGGCGCCGCCGGGGACAGTGACTCTTCCAGCGGCAGTTCTTACGGCAAGGGATATTCAACCGGCACTCAGGACTTTTCCACCCCTCGCCAGGGTACTCCCCCGTCCACAACACAGGACTATTCCACCGGCAAGTCCGGCTATTCGACCGGAACTGGTTCGTATACAACGGGGACACAGTCGTACAAGGGCGCCTGGGACCGCTCCGCCTCACCGGGAAGTGACCTCTTTCCCCAGAAGCAGCAGGTAGGGATATTCGGCAACGCACCCTATGAGCCTTATTATTATCATAACAGGTACTGGGCCTCGCCGTGGTGGACGCATATGTTTTTCACGCCTAGCTACTATTACACACCCTGGGGCTACCATTATTACGCGCCAAGGCTGCTGACCTGGATTATCGTGCTGGCATTGCTCGGCGGCGGTGGCTTCCTGCTTTACAGGTACATGAGAAGAAAGGTTTAAGATTTGGAGGGATGCAAGTGGAGTGGCTGGACGGCAAAAGAGTTTTTATCCGCCGGGACCGGGAAGAAGAAGGTTTCGACGGTGTGGTCACACAGGTGAAAGGCAAGTGGATTTATGTGGCGGTTTCCGACCCTGATCCGGTTGGCTTTGACGGGATCTGGGTCAACACCGAGCTGCAGAGGGAAATAGCGGTATTAAAATAAACCCCTAAGGCGCCAGGGCTTAAGAAAAGCCAGGCGCTTTTTCCTTTTAAAAAATGGTTATAACGTTAGCTCTCTGAAAAGAAAAACAATCTGACAGGATTTACAGGATTTTAAAAGATTAACAGGATATCAAAAACATTGAGATTTATAATTCCCACTTAAAAGTTTTAAAAGACGACTTTTTTATGAGGTAAGAAATAAAAATAAAAAGTTTTTATATTGGAAAAAGCATTAGCCCAAGCCTTAAGTTCTTCGGGAAAAGAGATTGAAATCGAACCTACATTTAAAATTATCATTCTCTACAAACTGGGCCGCCCGAAAAATATACCGGGCGGCCCGTTTAGTTTTTTAAGAAATAAAATTATTTTCGGTAAAAGAATTACGAAATTAGCCGATATAAAAATGATAGAATTACTATAATTAATAAATAAAAGCCAGATAACGGGGGCTGCCAATGCAGGCAAAGAAAAGAAATTGGGCCATAAACTATGAAAAATTTGTGCCCGCCCTCAGGATCCTGACAACTCTGTTCATCATGGCCGTTTTCTATAACAGGTTCAGAGTAGACATGTACATAGCTTTTGCTATTTATTTATTGTATGCTGCCGCAAAGCTGTCTTTAGGCGGGATTTTTAAAAATTTTTTCACAAAAAACAAAACCCTGGATATTTTTTTTGATATGTTGTTTATATCCAGCCTGATTATACTTACCGGGGGTAGCTCAAGCTATTTATGGCCGTTATACCTGGCCCCGGTAATATCCTTTACTTTCACAGGAGGCGGGCGGTCCGGTATTTTAGTCGCCGCTGCCGGCACAGTTTTTTTTCTTATGGCGGTCTATTATAGCGAACTTTCTTTGAAGAAAGTCCCCGCTGACTTTTTGTTGGCAATCATTCTGGTTGCATCTTTAACATATTTATTGTTTTACAGGTATAAAAAAGCTGTTTTGAAGATGGCTGCGACAGACAGCCTCACCAGAACGTTTAATCTTGGTTACTTTCAGGAATGCCTGGACCGAGCGGTTGAAAATTACGAAACAACCAAAGAGCCGGTTTCTCTTTTGTTTATCGATGTGGATGATTTTAAAGCTGTTAATGACACATACGGGCATTTGAGGGGAGATGAGGTGCTAAGGGCCATCGGCGAAGCGATCCTCCTGGCGGTAAGAAAGCAGGATCTGGTTTTCCGTTACGGTGGTGACGAGTTTGCGGTAATCCTGCAAAACGCCGCGAAAGAGGATGCCCTTCATGTGGCGGAACGCATTTTCAGCAATGTTAAACGCTCGGTGGAAGGTTTGACCACCTTTATGAAAGTAACCGTATCGGTGGGTATAGCTGTTTTGGACCAGGAGTTCACAGATAAAAAGATGTTTTTAGAGGCAGCTGACAAATCCCTGTACGAGGCGAAGAGATTGGGCAAAAACCGGTTTGCCATACACTCTCAGACAGTAATGGACAGGACAAAATAGCTGCAAAAGTATAGATTAAGACCGGAAACCTGCCCAAGAGGGCTGGCCTTTTTTTTTAAGGTATCCTCAAAGGAATGTTATTGTCATAAAATAACTGGTATGGTGCATATTGTCTTTATGGGATAAAAATTTGTGCCGGCTTGATTTCCAGGAGAGGAAAAGAATAAAAACGGCAAACCGTGGTTAGCCTAGACAACATCAGGGGTGGCAAGCTTAAACCACCCCTGATGTTCTGCCGTGAACATTTTTTACCAATATTTATAGGTAGTAATTATAAATAAAAAAGAAGGATTTTTAATTATTTAGCAGAACCTTCTTCTGATGTATTAATTTAAGAGACACTTTTCTGTTATGAAGGAGATGGCCATGGAGGCAATTTTTTACGGTACCCAGTTTCTTGTAACTATTTTCTATTTCTACTTTTTTGTGATTTCTTTGTTTGGCTTCTACCGAAAGTATATAGACTACTCCCTGCCGCCAGGTTCGCGTTTTGCTGTGGTTGTGGCGGCTCATAATGAGGAGAGGGTAATAGGCGAGTTAATCAGGAACCTCAATGACCTGGATTACCCCAAGGAACTTTATGACGTTTATGTGGTGGCTGATAACTGTACGGACCACACAGCCCGAATAGCGGCGGATAACGGAGCAAATGTCATCGAACGTTTTAATAAGGTTGATGTGGGCAAAGGATACGCTCTGGAATATGCTTTTAAAGAAATTTTTGATAAAGGCATTCCCTACGACGCGGTTGTGGTTTTTGACGCGGATAACCTGGTGGCGGCGGATTTCCTTTCTATTATGAACAACCACCTCTTAAGGGGAGAAAAGATTATCCAGGGCTACCTCGACACTAAGAACGCGGGTGACACCTGGATTACCAAATCGATCTACATAAGCTACATCCTGACCAACAGGTTCTGGCAGCTGTCCAAGTATAATTTGGGCCTTACGTGTGCCCTGGGCGGTACGGGCATGTGTCTTTCCACAGAAGTGCTCAAAAAGTACGGCTGGGGTATGACTTCACTGACTGAAGACCTGGAGTTTCAAACTAAGGCGCTGATGAACAACATTAAAGTGACCTGGGCTCATGACGCCAAGGTCTATGACGAAAAGCCTCTGAGTTTGATGCAGTCCTGGCGCCAGCGCAAACGCTGGATGCAGGGACATACCAATGTTGCCGGGCGCTATGTGGGCAAACTGATTCACGAAGGGATCCGTACGAAGAATTTCGCGATGATTGACGGGGCCTTATACCTGATCCAGCCGTTTATTCTGATGCTGACTGGTATAGGCTTTATCGGCAATATCTTTATGTTTGATCAGGTATATGACAAGCCTGGGTGGGCGATTGTCGGCTTTTTCTCCCAGTTCTTTTATTTTGGGATAGGCCTGCTTCTGGAAAAAGTAAAGGTAAAAGCATACTGGTGGCTTTTCTTCTATCCAATTTTCGCTCTTACCTGGATTCCGGTAGCCTATATCGGATTTGCCATGCGTAAAAACAAGGTCTGGTCGCACACTCTGCATATACGCAACATCAAGCACGAAAACCTGCACCTCTACATACCAAGTAAAGTGGACAGCAGGCGTACAAGCTAACAGCGGTTTATCAAGGTTTGTGGCATTTTGTTTATTAACCCCCATCTGCCGGGGGTTTTTATTTTATGATTATTCTTAGACCTATAATGATTATTCCTTTAATATTGAAACCTTTTTACTGCAGTTGTTAAGGCGGCTGCCTCAGGCCGGTTTATAGTTGGCCGCGTCTACAAGGGCGGCCACTGTTTTGCTGGCCGGTTTAACCCGGATTTCCTCCAGTGTGCCGCTTTGAGCTATCCTGCCTCCGTGCAGGACTGTCACCCTCCCGGCTATAAGCGGTATTTCACTGGGGTCATGAGTGACCACCACAGTGGCAATTCCGGTGGCCTTGAGTATTTCACTCAATTCTGTAATCAAAGTTCTCTTAGTTGGATAGTCCAGGGCGGAAAAAGGCTCGTCCAGGAACAATACTTCCGGGTTTACGGCAAAGGCTCTGGCCAGGCTTACCCGCTGGGACTCCCCCCCGGAAAGAAAACGCGCCTGCCGGAAGGCTAAAGACTCAATGCCCAGCCGGGTCAGCCATTCTTTTACCCGCTGGTCAATATCCGCTGATTTGCAGCCTCTAAGCAAAAGGCCGGAGGCTACATTATTATAAACGCTGGTGTCCAGGAGAAGAGGTTCCTGGAACACAACCGCCATCTTTCTGCGCAGGCTGAGTTCTTTTTTGGGTGTTACTTCCTCACCCTGGATGAATATTCTCCCCGTATCGGGTTTAAGTAAAAGGGCCAGCGCCTGCACCAGTGTGCTTTTCCCAGAACCGTTAACACCAATCAGAGCCATTACCTCACCGGCTTTCAGCCGGAACTCAGCAATGTCTAAGACTAAATTTTTACCCCGGTAAATTTTTAGATCGCTGGCTACTACAGCAAAAGCATTCATGTCAAACCCCCATTTTAGTTGTGGGATGTGAGAAGTGGGACGTGGGTATATCCTGCATTCCATCCGGGTCAATTCGGTAAATCATTTTGAAAATGGTTTTGGTTTTTAAATTGTAGGTTCGGATTCATCCGAACACTCCAGTGGGGACATTCCTTGGCAATAAAATAATACCCCAAATAGAGGTGTGTCCCCTGACCTTAGCCGAATAAATTCGCACCTACATTGTTTTGGCAAAAAAAACAGCCTTTACGGGCTGTCGGGTAACAATTATCCCATAAGCCCTCTTTTCCACAATGGGAGGCGCGCCGGTTTCCCGGGGCACCCTGCCGGCCTGTCGGCCACCGTGAAGCTCTTGGGAGCGAATTTTTCGCGCCCGGGCTTGGTCAGGCTGATAGGCTCAGAGAGACAAGATAAGACAATATTCAATAAAAACAGCCATTATCCTTTATTCTCTATATAAGCTCCAAGCATAAAAAATTTCCCCCTCCCGGTAAATAATATTGACCGTTATTGAGTATATCGACTATTTTATTTATTGAGAAAATTTTTATGTAAATAATAAGTAATGTGGATTATTTAGCTTGTAGGATCTAATATTTATATGAGTCAAGCGGGGAAGCTGCTGTGAATTACATCCTTTTCACCAAAACAGCTATTATTGGATTTCTTCTTTCCGTACCTGTGGGGCCGGTAAACCTCTTATGCATCAGGCGAAGCATTTTAAAAAGCCGGGCCGCCGGGTTCATATCGGGTTTGGGCGCGGCTACCTGCGACGCTTTTTTTGCCTATGTCACGGCCTTTGGCATAAGTTATATCAACAGCTTTTTTGTGCGGGAGGAAGTATGGCTGCGCCTGGGCGGGGGCATCCTGCTCTTATTTATAGGGATCAGGTCTTATTTGGCCAAACCTAAAGAAAAAGTGCCGGCGCCGGGAGGCAAGAGCCTTTTGAGCGCTTACGCCACCACTTTTTTGTTGAACCTCTCAAATCCCTTGATAATTATTGCCTTTGCTGCGGCTTTTGCCGGCTTCGGTGTCATTGGCCCGGACGGCGCTGATTTCCCCGCTGCGGTTTTAGTGGCGGGAATACTGGCAGGTTCCAGCCTGTGGTGGTTTGTTTTAAGCAGTATTGCCAGTTTGTTTCAAAAAAAATTCAACAGCCAGAGCATCAGGTGGCTAAGCAGGCTTTCGGGTATTTTTATCGCCCTGTTTGGATTTCTGATTCTCATAAAGCTGGTCTGACCCGGTCCTCCCTTCCCAAAAAAAGGACAGGCCGTCTGACATTTTCTTCTTGACTTATCCTGCCGGCCCCTGTATCATATGAAACAAAGCAAATTAATCAAGAGAAGCGATGAAGTGGAAAAGTAGGCGGAATACAGCTTTTCAGGGAGAAGGCGCCGTGACTGGAAGCGCTTTTACAGCATGATCCGTTGAAGTTCTCCACCGAGTTTCCGGGCTGAAACTGCTGAGGAAAGTAGGCCCGGCCGGAGTCTTCCGCCGTTAAAAGGAAGGGGGTATAAGGAATTTTTCCCGTACCCTGCCGCAAGTGGGCTCATTAAATGAGCCAATTAGGGTGGTACCGCGAAACCAGCTTTTCGTCCCTTGAGGCGAAAAGCATTTTTATTTGGCATCACCCTGCAGGGAGGGGATTCCCGTACCTTTACAAGTGGGTTATTCAGTTAACCAACCGGGGTGGTACCGCGGAAGTCCGCAGCTTTCGTCCTCGCGAAGGCTGCGGGTTTTTTGTTTTCAGGAGCGGAAGATTTTACAGCGCTGGAGGTGAGCAGCTTTCTTTACTTGCTTGAATAAAAACGGCATTTGTCTGCCGGATCCATCATTATATAGAATCAAGGAGGAAAAAGTGTTGAAAAAAAAGAGAATTTTAACCGGTATTATAACCGTTATAATTGCGGCAGGTTTGCTTTTGAGCGGCTGCGCGGGAAGTAAGGAAGCTACTAAAACCAGCGCCGGCAAGGAGCCTTACAAGATCGGCGCGGTAATTGATATCAGCGGGTCCTCCTCGTCACTGGGCGTACCCGAGAAAAACACACTCCAGATGCTGGCCGACAAGGTAAACGCGGCAGGCGGGATCAACGGCCACCCGCTGGTATTAACCATTCTTGACAACAAGAGCGATGAAACTGAAGCTGTACTGGCGGTCAAAAAACTGATCGACCAGGAGAAAGTTCTGGCTGTTCTGGGATGCAGTGCCAGCGGCACGTCAATGTCGATGATTGACACGGTGCAAAAAGAAAAAGTGCCGATGATATCCCTCGCAGCCTCCAGCAAAATCGTGGAGCCGGTCCAGGAAAGGCAGTGGGTGTTTAAAACCGCCCAGAGCGATATTGTAACCATTAACAAGCTGATGAGCTACCTGAAAGAAAAAGGTCTGACCAACGTGGCGTTTCTGTATATGAACAACGCGTATGGGGACGGCGGCAGGATTGCTTTTACCGCCGCAGCGCAGGCTGGCGGTGTGAAGATAGTGGCCGAGGAAAAATTCGAGGCCACAGACAAGGATATGACCCCGCAGCTGACCAGGGTTAAAACCAGCGGGGCGCAGGCAGCGGTAGTATGGGCCATTCCCCCGTCAGCCTCGATTATAACCAGGAACTTCAAGGACCTGAACATGGGGATACCTCTTCTGCACAGCCACGGTGTCGGCAACCAGAACTTCATCGACCTGGCCCAGGGAGCGGCGGACGGCGTAATCCTGCCCATCGGCAAGCTGATTGTGGCGGATCAGATCCCGGACAGCGACCCGCAGAAGAAAGTCTTAAACACTTACATTGAGGAGTACAGCAAGAAATACAATTCACCGCCCAACTCTTTCGGCGGCTACGCCTGGGATGGGTTCTACCTGCTGGTGAACGCTCTTGAAAAAGCCGGGGCGGACCGGGCGGCCATCCGTGACGTGCTGGAAAAAACCCAGGGTTTCAGCGGTGTTTCCGGTGTATTCAACATGTCGGCAAGCGACCATAATGGTTTGAATGAAGATTCCATGGTCATGGTCCAGATTGAGAACGGTAAGTGGAAACTTCTGAAATAAATTATGTTATGAGGTGAACAAGTTGGATTTATCCTCCCAGCTCCTGCAGCTTCTATTTTCAGGGTTGACCCTGGGCAGCATTTACTCCCTGATCGCCCTGGCCCTGGTAACAACTTTCAATATCACGGGCGTTCTCAATCTTGCCCAGGGAGAGTTTGTGGCGCTGGGAGCCCTGCTGGCCGCGAGCCTTTACACGGCCGGCCTGCCCCTGGCGGCGGCCTTCCTGGTTTCAGTTGCCCTGATTGCAGCACTCGGCGCGCTGGTCGAGCGTGCGGCTATTTACCCGGCCCGCGAGTCCAGCGCCCTGACCCTAATCATCATTACTGTAGGCCTTTCGATTTCCCTGCGCGGGTTGGCCCTACTGCTCTGGGGCACCGACCCTGTTTCCCTGCCGGCTTTCTCCAGCGGCGGGCCGCTGCTGGTGGGAGGGGCGTCTGTCAACCTGCAGACTCTGTGGATACTGGGCATGGCGGCGTTTACCATGGCTGTCCTGAATATATTTTTTGAACTGACTTATACGGGGAAAGCGGTGCGGGCATGCGTGATCAACCGTACCGCTGCCCTGCTGGTTGGGATTAATCCAGGCGCCATGTCGCTTATGGCTTTCGCCGGCAGCGGCGCCATAGGCGCGGCGGCGGGCATCTTCATCACACCGGTGACCCTGGCCACGTATGATATGGGGTTTATGCTGGGTGTTAAAGGTTTTGTGGCCGCCGCCATCGGCGGTATGAATAATATTCGCGGCGCTGTTCTGGGCGGCTTTATCCTGGGCATTCTGGAAGTTTACAGCGCCGGCCTGGTGTCGTCCGGCTTAAAAGACGCGGTGGCGCTGGTTGTGCTGCTGGCTATGCTGATGCTGAGGCCGGAAGGCCTGCTGGCAGCCAGCGGCCGCAAAGTGTGATATGGGACGTGGGAAATGAGAAGTGAGACGTGAGAGCTGTAGGTGCGGCTTCAGCCGCACATGATTGGCGGGATTTATCCCGCCCTACACAGGAAAGGGGACATATTTCAATGTCATTCCTCTGAGGCAGGAGATATGTCCCCAATAATGACGATACTGACTAGCAATAAGGGAGACTTTCATATGAACAAAAAAATTGCCTTATGGGGCATTCTGATCCTGGCGTTTGCATTGCTGCCATTATTCATAAAGAGCAATTACCTGCTGGGGGTGCTCATTGTAATTGGTCTTTATACAATAATTGTAATCGGATTGGGCATCCTCATGGGCTACGCCGGTCAGGTATCATTCGGGCACGCTGCTTTTTTCGGAATGGGAAGCTATACTGTTGCCGTTCTTACCACCGCCTGCCACTGGCCAACCATACCCGCCCTCATCGCTTCTTTAATACTGCCCGGGCTTGTGGCGGCGATCATCGGCGGGCCCACACTAAAACTCAGAGAATTATACCTGGCCCTGGCTACTCTGGCTTTCGGTATTCTGGTCCACATCCTCTTTAACGAATTAAAAGGGATAACCGGAGGGCCTTCCGGAATGACCGGCATCCCTTATCTGTCTATCGGAGGACTTGTCTTTGACCGGGATATTAAGTTCTATTACCTGGTCTGGGTGACAGTGCTCCTGGTGTCACTGGCCGTGCACAACCTGATCCACTCACGTATGGGCAGGGCGATGAGGGCTATAAGAGAAAGCGAGCATGCCTCTGAAACATCCGGTATCGATACCGCCGGCTTAAAACTGCAGGCATTTGTTTTCAGCGCGGTTTTAGCCGGTTTAGCCGGGGGGCTGTATGCTTTTTATGTAACATTTGTAAGCCCGTCCCCCTTTGGCTTCCATATCTCCGTCCAGTTTGTGCTGATGGCGGTGGTGGGCGGCCTGGGCACATTCTGGGGTCCCCTCCTGGGTGCCGGCCTGGTGGTTGCCCTGGGAGAAGTTCTGCGCTGGGCAATTCCGCTGGTGATACCCGGGGCTGGAGGGGAGTACCAGATTATCTTCTTTGGAATTATCCTAATGCTTATAATGGTTATTAAACCTGAGGGTTTGGGAGCGATCACCGATCTTTTCAAAAAACCCAGGGTGGAGGAGGTTCAATAGATGCTTTTGGAAATCAACGGTTTAACCAAACATTTTGGCGGGGTGGCGGCTGTAAAAGATATCAGCTTCAGTGTCGGTGAAGGTGAAATATTTGCCCTGATTGGCCCCAACGGGGCTGGTAAAACCACGGTTTTCAACCTGATTACCGGAGTGCTGGCTCCGGACACGGGTACCATGGTTTTCATGGGGAGGCAGCTGGCAGGGATGAAACCCCACCGTATAGCCGCCATGGGTTTAACCAGGACCTTTCAAAACCTCCAGCTTTTCGGCAGGATGTCGGTATTGGAAAATGTGATGGCCGGCGCCCACCTGAAAGGGAGAACCGGGTTTTTAAAATCACTTGCCCGCTGGCCCGGTTCTGTTGCTGAAAATAAAATGATTGAGCGGGACGCTCTAAAACTATTAAAAGAGGTAGGGCTGGAAGACCAGGCCGGACTGTATGCGGCAGCTCTTCCCTTTGGGCAGCAGCGGCTCCTCGAAATAGCCCGCTCCATGGCCTCCAACCCGCGCCTGGTGCTGCTGGATGAGCCGGCAGCCGGGCTGAACAGCGCTGAAACAAAGATATTGGCCGGATATTTGAAGCACCTGCGCGAGCAGGGCAAGTCCATGGTGCTGGTCGAACACGATATGGAAACAGTGATGGAAGTGGCCGACCGTATAATGGTCCTGAATTTTGGCGAGTCAATCGGTGAGGGAACACCGGAAGTGATTCAGGCAGACCCGAAAGTGATCAAAGCTTACCTTGGGGAGGATGATCAGGTTGCTTGAAATAAAAGGTCTGGAGGTATACCACGGGTGGGTTCAGGCGCTACGGGGCCTGTCGCTGCAGGTTTCCGAGGGGGAGACGCTGGCGGTGCTTGGATCAAACGGCGCCGGGAAAAGCACCCTGCTCGGCGCGCTGGCGGGACTTTATAAGATCAAAAAAGGAGACATCCTGCTGGACGGGAGATCTCTTTCAGGTAAGTCCCCGCATTACATGGTAAAAGAGGGTATCAGTCTCGTGCCTGAGCGCAGGGAAATTTTTAATTCCCTAACTGTTATGGACAATCTTTTATTAGGAGCATATCACCGCTACCGTTCCAAAAAGAATGAGGTTATAATAGACGTGGAGAATATACTGAATCTGTTTCCGGCACTCAGGGGCAGGGAAAACCATCCTGCCGGAACATTGAGCGGCGGGCTGCAGCAGATGCTGGCGATCGGGCGCGGGCTGATGGCTCGCCCCAAGCTGCTTCTTCTCGACGAACCATCAGTTGGACTGGCGCCTCTGGTAGTGCGTGAAATCATGTCCACCCTGGCTGAATTAAAAAAGACCGGGGTGACGATTATTCTAGTGGAACAGAATACAGCCGCGGCTCTTAAAGTGGCTGACCGCGCCCTGGTAATGGAACGCGGCAGCATAGTTTTGAGCGGCTGTTCGCGGGAAATGATGGGGGATACCAGGGTACAGCAGGCCTACCTGGGCCGCACGAGAGTCGTGCGGCCTGCGGCGGCGCTTTAAGACAGGAGGATGAGTTTAAAATGATTCAGTCACCAGGTAAAAAATTACGGGAGGGATACTTCGATCCCGAACATGAAACCATGTCCCGGGATGAGCTGGCGCAGCTGCAGCTGGAGCGCCTGCAGGCGACTGTAAAAAAAGTATACCGCTCCGTCCCTTTTTACAAGAAAGCGTTAAAAGCCAGGGGGGTAGAGCCGGGAGATATCAAGTCTCTGGATGATATCAAAAAGCTGCCGTTCACATACAAGCAGGATCTCAGGGACAATTACCCTTACGGCCTTTTTGCCGCGCCAATGGACAAGATTATCAGGCTGCACGCCTCTTCCGGGACTACCGGAAAGCCTTCCGTAGTCGGTTATACTAAAAAGGACATATATAACTGGGCTGGTCTGATCGCCCGCTGCCTGGTTATGGCCGGCGGCGGCAAAGATGACGTGGTCCAGGTCGCATACGGTTACGGCCTTTTTACAGGTGGACTTGGCGCCCACTACGGGGCTGAGCGCCTGGGCGCCGCGGTGGTGCCTATATCCGGCGGCAATACTGCACGGCAGCTGATGCTGATGCAGGATTTCGGTTCGACCATACTTGCCTGTACGCCTTCCTACGCGCTTTTCCTGGCCGAAGAAGGGCTTGCGGCCGGTGTCGATTTTAGAAAGCTGCCGATCCGGGCCGGCGTTTTCGGTGCTGAGCCCTGGAGTGAGAACATGAGGAGGCAGATCGAGTCAAAAATGGATATAACCGCCCTGGATATTTACGGCCTCAGCGAGGTTATGGGGCCGGGCGTATCGATGGAATGCCCGGCGAAGCAGGGCTCTCATATATTTGAAGACCACTTTATCGCTGAAATCATCGACCCCGACACAGGAGATGTGCTCCCGTACGGACAGCGGGGAGAGTTAGTCCTGACCACCATCACCAAAGAGGGCATTCCGCTGCTCCGCTACCGCACCAGGGATATTTCCACCCTGCACCCGGAAGTATGCGCCTGCGGGCGGACCCACGTGCGGATGAAGAGGGTGACAGGCCGCACCGACGACATGCTGATTATCCGGGGCGTCAATGTCTTCCCGTCCCAGGTGGAGAGCGTCCTGCTTGAGTTTGGCGAAACCGAGCCCCATTACCTGCTGGTGGTTGACCGCAAGGGTGATCTTGACGAACTGGAAATCAGGGTGGAACTGTCAGAGAAGATGTTTTCCGACGAGGTAAGGCAGCTGGAAAAACTTGAGAACAGGATCAGGCACAAAATCCTGAGTGTGCTCAATATCAACGCCCGGATCAGGTTTGTGGAGCCCAGGACCATCCCCAGGAGCGAAGGCAAGGCTAAGCGGGTCATGGACCGGCGTGAATTATAGTATTTGACGGGGATATTTTTTGATGTTTGAAGTGAACAAACAAGCTGAATTTGTAGAAAAAGTTAGATCGGATAGTTTTTCCAGCCTGCTGGGGATTGACATTCTGGAGGCCCGTCCCGGATATGCCAGAGCTTCTTTGTCAATCGTCAAAGATATGGTTAATTTCCAGGGCAACACCCACGGAGGCGCTATCTGCGCCCTTATTGACACAACCTGCGGTGCTGCCAGCAACTCCCCCGGGCAGACTTCAGCAGGCCTGAGCCTGAACGTATCATTTTTAAAGGCCACACAATTGGGTGCCACCCTTACAGCTGTTGCCGAGGAAGCAAACCGGACCCGGCGGACGGCGTTGTACAGGGTGAATGTTCATGATGAGAAAAATGACCTGGTCGCTGTGGCCAGCGGCATAGCGTATATTAAATCATTTTAAATCCTTTGATTTTTGCAGGACGAAACCCCGGGCAACCCCGGGGCTTATTTTTTGTCAAACGGTTAAATTAAAGTTCTTGTTATCTGACAAGCGGCTACAATGGGGTCTCAGTACTGGATTGAAAGTGAGGGTTTGTAAGGCATGCTTGTTTAAGTCCTGCCGGGGCGGAGATGGGCCGGCCCAGATAATAGCCCTGGCCGTAATCAACTCTCAGATCACTCAAGGAGTTCATGATGTCTTCATTCTCCACAAATTCGGCTATAGTCTTCTTGCCCAGGGCGTGCGCCACCGCGTTCATAGCCTTTACCAGCGCCCTGTGGGTGGCGTCTCTGTCCAGGTCGCGGATATAGCTGCCGTCAATTTTCAGGTAGTCTACCGGCAGCATGCGGAGGTAGGCAAAAGAAGAGAATCCTATGCCAAAGTCGTCAAGCGCGAAGCGGCAGCCCAGGTTTTTCAGCCTTCGGATCCAGTGTTCAGCCCTGTTCATATCTTTTACAGCTGCTGTCTCAGTGATTTCAAAACCAATCCTGGTGGGGTCGATACCGCTCTCCAGGATTTTTTCTTCAATAAACTCCAATGTCGCCTCATCGCCCAGGCTTAACCCGGAAAGGTTAATAAACGGCTGCAGGTCCGGAAATTTATGCAGGGCGGCCAGGCAGGAACGCACTACCCAGCGGTCGATCTGGGGCATCAGGCCAAACCGTTCAGCAGCCGGTATGAAACGGCCGGGCAGAATAATATCCCCTTTTTCATCCTGCAGGCGCAGGAGCATTTCATGATGAATGGTTTTACCGTCACTCACCCTGATTACCGGCTGGAAATAGAGGGTGAAAAGGTCATCCCGAAGAGCGTTCCGGATCAGTGAGACCATCCGGTTTGCTTCATCCATTTTGGCCTGTGTCTCCAGGTCGGCTTTCAGGAAGGTGACTCTGTTTCTGCCGCTCTCTTTAGACGTGTAAAGGGCGTTGTCCGCGTAAGAAAGGACCTTTTGCGCGTCCAGTGAACCGTCTACCATAACCACGCCTATGCTGATACTCAAGTTAAGGCAGCATTTGTGCATGTCCAGGTATAATTCGTCCTGATCCACAGCCCTGCGCAGTTTTTCAGCCACGATTTCCGCTTCTCGCAGGGATGCGCCTTCAAGCAGCACGCAAAACTCATCTCCGCCAAAACGCGCCAAAAGGTCGCCTTCCCGCAGGTTATTCTTCAGGATGTTCGTCAATGTAACCAACAAATTGTCGCCCGCCGCGTGCCCCAGGGAGTCATTGACCAGTTTGAAGTTGTCCAGGTCGATGAAGAGAAAAGCGCTCTTTTCTCCACGCTTGGCCTTGGCCACCGCCCGCTTTAAAGCTTCGGTCATGGAGTAGCGGTTGGCGATATTGGTCAGAGCGTCATGTGTGGCCAGGTACTGCAACTGCTTTTCCAGGTGCTTGCGCTCGGTGATGTCCCGGATCGTTTCGATGGCGCCCACAATATTGTTTTTCTCATCCAGCAGGGGGGAGGCGCTGGCCCACAAGTTGGCGCCCATCCCGTTAAATACGGACGGCACGTAGAACTCGGCAAAATAAGTATTTCCTTTTCTTTCAACATAGTGATAGAATTCCTTGATTTCATTGTTATCCTCGAAAACCAGGTCAATCAGAATCGGCTTGGGTTTATGGTAAAAAGTCTTACCGTGGGCATAGCCGCCTTTGCCAAGGATGTCCTTCTTTGCCACACCGGTCATTTCTTCAATCGCCTTGTTCCAGGCGATGACTTTACGGTCCTTGTCAATAACAAAAGTGGCGTCGGGGAGGAATTCAATGATGTCGATCAGTCTCTGGTGGGCTTGCCGCAGTTCTTCTTCGGCCTTGAGGCGCTCGGTGATATCCTCTCCGATGATGGCTGTGCCGACTATATTGCCATCAATGTCTCTCAGTAGAGTATTGTTTGAAAAGATCAAGCGTCGTTCACCATTGCGGGTTTGAATTTCATTGATGCCGTGCGTGTTCATCACACCATCTTTAACAGCCTCCATCAGGTCCCTTTTGACATCCTTTTTCTCAGCGGGAACGAACAGGTCAAACCAGTTGCTGCCCAGCACGTCCTCACGCTTCCAGCCGGTCAGCCTGAGCAGGAAATCATTGCAGAAATTGATATTGCCGCCGGTGTCCATGATCACAGAAACCAGGTGGACATTTTCCAGCATCTCGCGGAAGCGCCGTTCTGACTCCTGCAGCAGCTCATTTGCCTTTTGCAGCTCGCTGTACTGCTGTTTGAGATCCCGGCGCATTTGTTCAAATGTATTGGCCAGGCGGCCTATTTCAACATTGGCGCTTATGTTGACTTCAGTGTCCAGGTCGCCGTGCGACAGGCGGCCGGCAGCGGTGACCAGTTCATTAATCGGCTGGGTGAGGGAGTTGGTAAACATCCAGATAATGACCAAGATGAACAGCAAAACCAGTCCATAAATCGAGGCTACCCGCAGGGCGGTACTGCTGATGACACTATCTACGAACTGTTTATTAGCTCCGACGTACAACATGCCTATAATCTTGCCGCTTTGGTCCTGTATTGGCTTGTAGGCGGTCTGGTACTTGATGCCCGCCACATCGGCCTCACCTGAATATTCCTTTCCCTCTCCCAGAACAACACTGCAAACCTCATCAGAGACTCTGGTGCCAAGGACCCGTGTGTCGTCCCTGATAATATTTGTAGCAATACGGATCGGCCCTTGAAAGATGGTGCATGTATCTCCGGTTAACAGCCCAATCTGGTCGACAATCTCATTGTTTCCGTTAATAAGGGTATTTCCCTTGTAGAGCTGTCCTTCCCTTACAGCCCAGGGGCCGGGCAGCCTGCTGTCCAGCAAGGCTTCAGCCAGCCGCAGGTTGCTTTTGGCCTTTTCGACGGCTACCGTGTTGGCTTCAATCCGTATCTCCCTTGTTGTCCAGGTAATGGTTGCGAGAAGGCCCAGAATAATAACAAGGGTGTTCGTTATTATATATCTCCAGCGGGTGGTGCGGAATTTTGACAGGTACCTGACAGGCAGGTTAAGCATTGATGTCTTCCCCCACAACATAATACATAATACATGTATTTATTATTTCGGTAATAATTCAACAACCTTTATCAGAGATTTAACAGTATTGATTAAAAATACTAGCTTTATCTTTGAATTACGCTCTTCAGACGGTAAAGGAGAGTAATTTTTTATGTCGAATTATTGTTGAAAGCAAAGTATTCTGTCAAATGGATAATCCGGCTGTTTTCAGTCAATCATAGTAAAAGAATAATAACGGGGGGCAGGGAATGAAAAAGCTGAAAAATAAAGCGGTTTACGCGAGCGTTATCATTGTACTTTTAATTGGCGCGGTGGCCGGTTCGGCTTACTCCATAAAAAAGCACATCAATAATACCGGACAGGACACTCCAGCCGGCATACAGCTGGAGCAGCCAGCCGCTAATGAAACCACGCCCGCCGCACAGGAGAAGGGAACTCAGACGGCGGCGGGCGGGAGCAATGTGCCGGCAGATGCCGCCAGTGGGAAAGACAATAGCGGCACTACAACTGTAACCAGCAATTTGCCCAACTCAAAGCGGGGCTGGGGCCTTAACAAAAATGACAATCACCAGCGCCCGGAAATGCCGTCCTCCATCAGCTCTGTACTGAGCAAGTACGGCGCTTACTGGATCGGCCCCAACCAAAAAGTGGTTTACCTGACTTTTGACGAGGGTTACGAAAACGGTTACACAGGGACTATTCTGGACATCCTTAAGGCCAACAACGTCAAAGCTGTATTCTTTGTGACCGGCCATTACATCGATTCGCAGCCGGGCCTGGTCAAACGGATGGTGGATGAAGGGCATATTGTCGGCAACCATACCGACACCCACCCCAGCCTGCCGGATATTACCGATGACCAGATCAGAAAAGAAATTCAGACCGTGGAAGACAAGTACGAACAGGTTACCGGACAGAAAGGCATGAAATACCTGAGGCCGCCGCAGGGAGAGTACAGTGAGCGCACCCTGGCGCTGACCAGGGAGATGGGCTACCACAACATTTTCTGGAGCATGGCCATGGTGGACTGGGTGCCGATGCCGGGCGGCCCGGAAGAGTCGTACCGGACAGTTACGGGAAACCTGCACAACGGCGCGTTGATCCTGCTGCACGCAGTATCCAAGGACAATACTGAGGCCCTGGACAGGATACTCAAAGAGATCAAGTCGCAGGGTTACACATTTGGCACCATGGACGACCTGGTAAGCTAAGACATGTTAGTGAATAAAGCGGGCGCATGCGCCCGCTTTTGTGATCAGGGCATTGTTTTATCCGGTAAAATGTAGTAATTTTATCTAAATACTAAATATAAGGGTGAGGATATGGAACTGCTAGAAGCGATTCGCGGGCGTAGAAGCGTGCGTAAATATAAGGGTGAGCAGCTTCCGGAGAAGACAGTAAGAGAACTGCTGGAACTGGCCGCCTGGGCGCCCAGCGGCATGAATACTCAGCCGTGGCTGTATGTAGTTATTGAAGGCGAGGAATACCTAAGGGATTTGTCGGACAAGTGCAGGGCTTATATTTTGGAGATAATGGACGAACTGCCGGCGCTTCAGAACTACAAGACAGCTTTGTCCAACCCGGACTATAATATCTTCTACGGAGCTCCTGCACTGGTATTGATCTACGGAAACCAGAACGCTTTTACTTATCCAAATGACTGCAGCATGGCAGCGCTTAACCTGATGCTGGCTGCCTGGGACAGGGGCATCGGCAGCTGCTGGATTGGTTTTGCCAGGGCTTACTGCGGCACCCCTGATTTTAAAGCTGAACTGAAAGTGCCTCCGGAATACCAGCTGGTCGCCCCCGTTTTGCCAGGCAGGAGAAATTATAGTATTCAGCGAAATAGTTGGAAATTTAAGTCTTATCAGGGGTGAGGGGATGTCCAGGCTGTCCTGGCTGATGAAAGAAACAAAAAGATGGGTGAGCGGCGGGATCATCACCGGCGACCAGGCGGAACAGATTATCGGCCTGTATCCGGCCGAGCATAAAAACAGGCTGATTTCGGTTTTACTGCTGCTGGGGGCAATTTTACTCGGGACCGGTATTATCCTTTTCTTCGCCTCAAACTGGCAGCATATACCCAAGTGGGGAAAAGTCAGTATCGTTATTATTCCCCTGGTCCTTTTTCACCTTGCCGCGCACTTGACCTGCGAGAGTTATCCCCGGCTGAGCCAGACTCTTACGCTGCTTGGCTGCGTCATGTTTGGCTCCGGCATCTGGCTGGTTGCCCAAATTTTTCATATTAACACCCATTTCCCCAACGGGATGCTTTTCTGGCTGCTGGGTGTCCTGTCGGTTGCGCTGATCCTGAGAGAAGAGCTGCCGCTCGGGCTGAGCGCCCTGCTGATGGCGTCATGGGTGCTGGCGGAACAGTCTTCCTCCCTGTTGATAATGTTTATAGCAATGATGCTTTTTGGCGGAGTTTTCTATTTGACCTATACACTGCGGTCTTCTTTCGCGCTGGTGGTCAGCCTAATCAGCGTGTGCATATTTGTCAACACGGAAATCTACCTGATTTTAGCGGATAATTACAGCTTTAAAGACGCGGGTTCTTTAATACCGTTCGTACTGCTGCTGATCGGGTCGTCTTATATTTATATGTCCAAACACCCGGTCAACGAATTGCTTAAGAATTTTCCTTTCATATACAAATTTTTAGGAGTAGTGCTGACCGGGGCGTCACTGTTTACCATGTCTCTTGAATTTTTTGCCTACGACTTTATCAAAATGCGCCAGAGCGGGGCCGGGTATGTCCTGTTCTGGGTCCTTTACATCACCGTGGCGTTTTTGGGCGCTTACGCCATCAGCAGGCGCAGTACCAAGATCAAAGAGGTTTTAAAAGGGAATTACACCTGGCTGGCTGTAGACGCACTGGTTTTTATCATGCTGCTCATTCCCTTTAATGGATTAACTCTAATGATCATTTTAAACCTGTTTATGTTTATCTGGGCCCTGCTGGTGATTATCTCAGCATACCAGACCCAGAGCAGCCTGTACTTTATCCTTGGCATGGTTGCTTTTAACCTGTACGTCTTGGCGGAGTACTTCAATTTCTTCTGGAAGAGCCTGCCCAAGTCCCTGTTCTTTATCGCAGGTGGGATCGTGCTGGTCTTGAGCGGGGCGCTGATGGAACGGCAGAGAAGAAAAGCTGTCCTCGCCTGGCAGAAGGAGGGGGTGACTTCAGTTGAAGAGGAGTTATAAAATTGGAATTATTGTTGCGCTGCAGGTTTTATTCCTCTTCAGTATGATCGGCTTCAGGTATTATACCCTGT
>ENA-UOYA01001538-UOYA01001538.1-activated-sludge-metagenome-genome-assembly--contig:-NODE-1538-length-24223-cov-8.774495_pt1 | contig 24223 bp, 14 predicted proteins | sample MGYA00238163_ERZ764804 | MGnify/ENA primary metagenome ERZ764804 (study PRJEB28919, sample SAMN05720223) | activated sludge metagenome | isolation source: Anaerobic digester | place: Hong Kong... | reverse complement strand
ACCCGCCATTTTGCCAAACTGCTATTATAGCCAGTGCTTCTTTTATTTTTCAAATTTGTCAGCAAGTTTTATTGTCATTTTTTTGTCCTTAAGTAAGAATAAAAGCTCTATCCAAACAAAGAAAGCTAAAATGAATGATATCATTGTGTTCTGATTTAAAATGTCCTTTACTGATTCGTTTGTTTGAAGTTCTTCAATTGATTGTGTTATTGTCAGACCTTCATTTACAAGTAGTGCAATAACAGTCATGGCGTTTGCAATGAGTATGCTAATTATGTTAGAAACAACAATTATATACTTTGTCAGCTTACCGTGTTGTCCTTTGAAATAGTCGTAGCCTTTTAGTCCAAGAAAAGCTATGACCATTGCCATTGCAGAAGCAAGTCTTTCTAAATACACGGCTATCAAAACCCAAGCAATAATCCCTGGTATTGAAAAAACCAAAGAGCCTAAAAAACCTGTCAAATAGTTTTTCTCTTCGGATACTCTTTCTCTTTCAACTTCATAATAGCTGTTCTCAATTTGTCTGAAACAAGGATTGCAAAGTATTACTCCGCTATCATTCAAGTCATAATACTTTATACTTTCCTTAGTACCGCAATTATGACACTTGTTTTGTTCTGATATGTTTAGTTTTTTGAAAAGGTCAACTATAAAGTCAAATAAGGAATAAACTGTCTTGAGTTTAGTGTAAGTTAAGTTTTCCGCAAATTGAAAGAAGATACTATTGTCGCTAATTTCAAAAGTTGTAAACTTTAGAATTTTCTTGTTAGCATCCAACTCATTTTTGATTTGTAGTTTTTGGCCTTCTGTTAAATTGTCTGTTGTCGCAGTAACAAATTTATATTGCGGGTTGCTTAGTAAACTTGCGTCTGAAACATTGAAAAAGTAACCTTTGTAAAGTCCGAAAACACCATCCTTTGATTTATGCCAGTCAAGTTCTTTGGCAATCTTTTTAGCTTTTGGAAAAATCATATTTGTCAGTTTATTTTTTGTATTTGTTTAATGTTGCAATGAGTTCTTTTAGCATAGGGCATAACTAGTAAATTTACGCACTATTCACAAATCAACTTTTTTAAATAATTGTTATCAAAATTAATATATTTAATTGGTTATCATTTATTTACAAGTAGTCATTTGAAATTGTTAATACAAAATGCGTACTTAATTATTCTAATCATTAAACAAATTATTTAAAGTTATATTAGAATATTAATCAAATTAAAATTCTGGCACAATTTATTAATACTATTAACTTTTTTCCCAAAATAGTTCAATTATTTATTGAAAATATTTTAAAATCGTAACATTTAATCAATAATCAATTTCTATGAGCATCCAACTCCTATTAGTTAGGATTGTATTAATTTTTTAATCTATTTTTTTATCCACCCAACCTTTTTCATTATATCAGTTGTCTTATCAATCATATTATGCTAGCGATATATTTGGCACTTTTTATTTGAGTTGGATTTTTTTATTCTAAAAAAAATAATGTTATGAAATTAAAATTATTAATGCTGATAGTTGGAATTTTGAGTTTTCAATCTTGCCTAAAAGATACTTGTAAGTCCAGCCAAACCTATTTGAGATATGACCCTATTTATAAGAAATCTGATGAAATAAGAAACCTAACAATTTCATTGAACACGGCAAAATCACTAAAAAATCCTGGAAAAATATATGCTTACAATAATTTTTTACTTATAAATGAAATTAATGAAGGCATTCATATTATTGATAACTCGAACCCCTCAAGCCCTATAAATAAAGGGTTTATTGAAATTCCTGGAAATATAGATATGGCAATTCAAAACAATATTTTATATGTCGATAATTATATTGACCTTTTATCTATTGACATTTCTAATATTCAAAATCCTGTATTATTATCAAGAAAAGAAGAAGTGTTTCCGGCATTGCAGAAAGATCCGGATAAAGGATTTATGGTTGGCTATGATTACACAAAAGTGAATTTACCATGCAATACTCCCGAATCATTTAATGAAGGGGTGGTTTACTTTAGTAAAGAAAATGCTGCGGCTGATAATTCATTTAATCCAAATATTTCACAACAGACTGGAGTAGTGCCTATTACAGGAATTGGTGGATCAATGGCTAGATTTACTATTACTGCGAATCACCTTTACACAGTGGATAACACAAATATGAAAGTGTTTCAACTGACTAACCCTGAGCGACCAACCCTTACAAATACAATTAATATTGGCTGGGGAATAGAAACTATTTTTCCATATAAAGATAAATTATTTATTGGCTCGAATACAGGAATGTTTATCTATTCAATAAGTAACCCTTCCAATCCTATAGTGCTTTCCAATTTTACTCATGCAAGAGCTTGTGACCCAGTATTCGCAACAGACACAAGAGCATACATAACATTGAGACAAGGATCGAACTGCAATAGAGCCAATGATGAATTGGATGTGGTGGATATTTCAAATATTTTGAATCCAAAACTCATTAGGTCATATCCAATGTACAATCCTCGAGGACTTTCCGTGGATGATAATACATTGTATTTATGCGATGATGGATTTAAGGTATATGATATTAAGAATGAATTAACCATTGATGACAACAAATTAAGCCATATTAGGGGTTTTGATACTTATGATGTTATCCATTTTCATGATAAAAATATTGCAATGATAGTAGGGAAAGATGGCTTGTATCAGTACGATACAAAAAAACCTAAAAGTCTTGCTTTATTGAGTAAAATTGCAGTTGTACGATAACATTTGATTGTTGAAAATATAATCGTAATATAAAGATTTTTATTAATAACAACTCAAGTAATAGGTTGACGGGTTGACAAAAGAGTCAACCCTATTTTTACAAACCTTTAAATAATAATTACTTATGAAATATCTTTTTATTTTAGGGCTGTTAATATTACCAATTATACTATATTCTCAGCAAGAGAGGTCAGATGTGATATATTTGAAAAATGGAAGTATTTATAGAGGAAGAATCATTAATTTTCAAGAAAATAAATCTATTGACTTATTAATTGTTGACGATACGCTAAAGTTAAATATTCCAGAGAATGTGATTAAGAAAGTAGTACAAAATGTGAAGCAAACCTCATTTAAAAATCCAATACATTATTCATTCAATGACAAAGGGTTATACACAACAATTTATACAGGAATAAATCCAGGGTTTTATAGCTCAAGTAAATGGAATAAAACGATACATGTTGGTGCAAATGCAAGCATTTCAATGGGTTATCAATGGAATAAATGGTATGGATTAGGTGTAGGGATAGGTTTCGAAAATCTATATTTTGACCATTCGAATATTCCGATATTTATAGAGAGTAAAGGATATTTGAATAAAAAAAGAATTAGCCCTTATTATAATGTTGCATTAGGATATGATTTTGCAACTTCTGCCGATGCCTATTCAGTGAAAGGAAATATCTATTTTCATCCAGCATTAGGGTTAAAATTTGGAATTAATTCATCATTCGATTTTCTTTTTGATGTTGGTTTGAGAATTCAAAATACCACAAGAAATTATGAATACCCAAACTGGGATGGCACAACCTTAAATTACTCTGAATCATGGACATATAAAAGAATTGCATTGCGATTTGGTATTAAATTTTAACTAAAAATAATATTAATGATGAAACATTTATTAAAAATAATTATATTCTTAACCGTTGTAACTTCATTATCTTTTTGCTCAAAAAATGAGGTTTTGGTTTCTAGGAATACGACTTGTGAAGAAGATCAAATAACAATAGAAAATAAATTAAAAGAGATCATAAAACTTTCGGAAAGTATTCCTTGCAAAGATGCATCTTCTTGGAAATTTGTTTCTTATGGTGCAAAAGCCTGTGGTGGACCAGTTGGTTATATTGCTTATTCTACAGAACTTGACGTTGAGGCGTTTATTTCAAAAGTAAATAATTTATCTTTATTGCAAGATGCAGTAAATAAAAAATGTAAATTAGTATCGGATTGCACTGTTCCAATAGAACCCAAAGGTATCATAAGCGAAAATAATAAACCAGTATTTTATTATTAATCAATAATTTGTATTATTTTATTATTTTGAATTATATTTATTGAAAAAATTATGAGGTTAGGATTTTTATTAGTATTAATTATTGGTTGCATAACTTTTCAATCCTTTCAATGCAATAAGGAAGTAGTTAAGGAGGATTTTGGACAAAGTTTGTATGAATGTCATAATCAGTCCAGTTGGGATTCTATTTCAATTTCGAAGGCATTAATTGGTAAATGGACATGGAAACGAACTGTTTGCCCTAGAACTAAAGGTGGTAGTTCAACTGACGAAACGACAAACTCGGGAGTTTCTTTTCAATTTAATTCGGATGGAACACTTTTTGAAATGCTCAATAATGTAAAAGTTAAGGAATATACCTACAATATAAACAATAATTTTGGTGGCTATTGGGGCTTGGAAACAACACCATTTAGAGATTTATTGTATGGTAGAATTCTGATTTGCAACGATATAGGTCAATTAGATATTGGGACAAGCATCGTAGATGGGTGCGATTATCGATATAAAAAGATGGATTAACATTTGGATTTTAAAAAAACATATAGTGACGAAGAATTGATTGCAGGCTGTTGCAAAAATGATAGATATTGTCAGGAAATGCTCTATCGGAGGTATTTTCATGCTAGTATTAATTATTGCAAAAAATATACGACTGACGAGGATGAACTATTAGAAATTATCAACAAAGGATATTTAAGAGTTTTCCAGAAAGCTTACTCATTTAGAAATGAGGGTAGTTTGGAAGGCTGGATAAAGAAGATAATGTTTCATGCTATGTCAGATTTTTTTAAAAAGAAGAATGCTTATAAAACGATAGAATGGGAAGAATCACATGATAAATCGCTGAACCCTAGTGTATTATCAGTATTGTATGAGCAAGATATTGTACATCTAACCAAACAGATTCCAAAAAGCACAGCCCAAGTATTTGAATTATATGTTTTGGAAGGAATGACACATGAAGAAATTTCTAAATCATTGAATATCAGCATCGGAACTTCAAAATGGCATCTTTCAGAAGCAAAGAAAAGGCTTAGAATTTTAATCGAAAATCAAGAAAATCAAACAAATCATGTCCTACGATATACAGCCATCTGATTCCGAAAATTACGACCAATTAATGAATAAAGGTTGGCTATCTATGTCTGAAATATTGGAAGTGGAATTGCCACAAAAAAAGAAGAGGCGTTTAGGAATTTACTTTTGGCTATGTATCATTTTTCTTGCATTATCTTCCACATTTTATTTGATTACAAATCCATCAAATAATTCATTGGATAAATTGGAAAATGCAAAATCAGTTAAAAAACAAATCCCTTTGACTTTAGATGCAAAAAAATCTAACGATAAAATCAAACAGCAGAAAAATGACAGACAAATTGTTAATTCTAAAAAATCCACAATTACAAATAGTAAAAATTACGCAACTCTAAAATCCAATACAATTATTGGAAATAGTGATTTTGTAGGAAAAAAATATAATAATATTGATGATAATACGAAGAATATCAACGAATTAGAAAATATTATTGAGATTCAGAATCGTAAAATTGAAGTTGAATCCAATGAAACAAATGAACAAATAAATGAAAGTAATCGATTGTTTGTCAATGAATCTGATATTCAGTTCATAAGCAATTTGAAATTTCTAAATTATGAAAATCCATTGAATATTGAAATAAAAATTGAGTCGATTAGTAAATCTAAGAACAATCACTTTATTGCAGAAGCTGGGGTAAATTATCCTTTTTCGACCAAATTTTTTGGAGTTCAAGCAGGATTTCTTTACAATTTCGAGTTATCCAAAAAATGGAATATTTATTCAGGACTAAATTATAATTATCAATTTAGCCCATTTCAACCTATCAAAAATTATAGTTTTGCAGAGATCGAGCCAACATTAAATACTTCTTCGGAGATTGTAATAAACGATATTAAAATTAATTATCACCAAATTAGAGTGTCAATCGGTGCTAGTTATCAATTTAATAAAAAATGGTGTATAACTGGAGGAATATCAATGATTTATGAGCGACCAATATTGACTTATCAAAATACAAATAAATTTTTAAGTGCTGATATGAAAAATATCTCTAGCTCAAGTTATCCCAAAGTGAATAGTTTCTCAATGTCCTTTGATGCAGGGATAAGTTATCGGTTGAATAAGTTATTTACTTTAAAATCTGGTATGATGTATTATGGTTTGCCACTTTCTAATTCAGCTCTATTTTACACCCATATTAATAAACACATTGAGGGGAATCTTGTATTTCAATATCATTTCTAAACCACACTTATATATAAAAAAAAACCTGTCGGAACTTTATCTGACAGGATCAATACAAAAAACAAACACTATTTAACAAACACTATATTGTCGAAAATGAATATGATGAGTGTCTTTTAGTAAAATTATAATGCAAAGATAAGAGCTAAAATATGACTGACCAATTACTATAACTACTTCAAAAAGAAACTAGATTTTTATGTCACTTTTGAAAAATGTGTTTTAAATAACACATAATCAATTAATTAAATTATTTCATTTATATCAAATAATGATTTTTATTATATAATTTTTTTAAATTTAATAAGTTAATAATTACATTTATGGAAAATTATAAATATTAGAATGCCTGATCAATTACATTTTCCATTAAAATTTGAGTTTCGATTCTTTAGTATTTCTCCTCAATTTCTTGTTTTTGATGCACATCACAATGAGATTGCATTTGTAAAACAAAAGCTATTTAGACTAAAAGAAGCAATTACTGTATATAATAATAGCAGCCAAACAGATGAGTTATTTAAGATTAATGCAAAACAATGGATTGATTGGTCTGCAAATTATGAATTCAATGATGCTATTGGAAATTATTTGGGTAAAGTTGCTAGGCATGGTACTCGATCAATGTGGAAAGCAACTTATGATATTTATGATTCTAATGATGTTCATGAATTCAGAATTGAAGAAGATAATGGTTTTGTGAAAGTTATGGATAGTTTGTTTTCAGAAATCCCATTAATTGGCATATTATCTGGTTATGTATTTAATCCGAAATATAATGTTGTGGATTCAAATGGTGAGAAAGTTGCAGTTTTTATTAAAAATAAATCTTTAATGGGTCTAGATTTTTCACTTGAATTATTACAAAACTTACCAAAATCTAATCAAATAAGAATTGCATTGAGTTTGATGATGATGGTACTTTTAGAAAGAAAAAGAGGCTAGATAAAAAAAAACCTGTCGGAACTTTATCTGACAGGATCAATACAAAAAACAAACACTATTTAACAAACACTATATTGTCGAAACTAAATATGATGAATTCTATAATCTCATCATTATTATAGTACAAAGATGAACCAATTTAATTGCTGAATCAATATCTATTTTAATAAAATTTGGAAATTATAATTTAATAACTATTTTAAATATTGATTCATAATTAACTCAATTACATTATTTTACAATTTCAATAATGAATAATATTACGACAATGCAAATATAATATATTTCAAAAAAAACGCTATCACAAATCTTTATTTTTTTGAATTTTCTGAACAAATGTTAAAAAAAAGCAAAAAATATTTGAGTATTTCATTTTACTATTGCAATTTCTCCAATAAACAAATCATATATTTGTAAAAAAATATTGGTTTGGAAATTTCTTATCAAGAAACTTTAGATTACCTTTTCAGCCAACTCCCAATGTTTCAAAGAACAGGAGTTATGGTTCAAAAAATAGATTTGCAAAAAACTATTGATCTTTGTGAACATTTAGGAAATCCTCAGAAATTGTTCAAATCCATACATGTCGGTGGTACAAATGGAAAGGGATCTGTAACTCACATGATAGCATCGATCTTTCAAGCAGCTGGATTGAAAGTTGGCGTTTTTACTTCACCACATTATAAAGATTTTCGTGAAAGAATAAAAATTAATGGACAATTCATTGAGGAACAATATGTTATCAATTTTGTCCAAAAAACAAAAACTTTGCAAGAATCATTAAAACCTTCTTTTTTTGAACTTACTAGTGCAATGGCATTTGACTATTTTGCTGATCAAAAAGTGGATATTGCAATCATTGAAGTTGGTATGGGTGGTCGTTTGGACTCAACAAATATTATTCTGCCATTGATAAGTGTCATAACAAATATTAGCTTGGATCATACTGAATATTTAGGGGATACATTAGAAAAAATTGCTTTTGAGAAAGCAGGGATTATAAAAAGCAATACTCCAGTTGTAGTTGGTGAGTGGCATTCAGATACTTATGAAGTTTTTGAACATAAGGCGAAGGAATGTAATGCTTCCATCACATTTGCTTCCAAAAACTATTCAATTATGACTATTTACGATACTTTGGAATACACTCATTATGATGTGTATAAAAAAGGAAGATGTATTTTTTTTAATTTGGGTGTTAACCTATTGGGTAATTATCAACAAAATAATTTAGCTACTGCATTACAAACAATTGATGTTTACAACTCACTTGACATCTCATTAAAAATAGATAATGAGGCGATTAGAAAAGGTTTGAGTAATATTAAAGCATATACAACCTTCATGGGTAGATGGCAAATTCTCGGTAAAGACCCATTAATAATAGCTGATAGTGCACATAATGTTGGAGGAGTCGAGTTGGTACTTGAACAATTGAAAAACATCCGTTACGAACAATTACATGTAGTATTTGGAACTGTAAAAGATAAAGACCCATCTGCTGTTTTAGATTTATTACCCAAAAAGGCAAAATATTATTTTGCAAAAGCCAATATACCAAGAGGATTGGATGCAAATGAATTGCTTGAAAAATCTAAAGAGTTTTCATTAAATGGAAATGCTTTTAATAGCGTAATTGAGGCATTTATTCATGCTAAAAAAAATGCGAACCCAAAAGATTTAGTTTTAGTGTTTGGAAGCATTTTTATTGTAGCAGAAGTTTTACCTTAAATGCAAAAAAAACGAATAATATGCACAGTAACTAATGATCTGAACAACGATCAGCGGATGCGTAGAATTTGTAATACTTTAACAGAATCTAATTTCGATGTATTACTTATTGGTCGAAAGAATAAAAATTCAATAGCTTTGCAATCAACTAGTTACAAACAAGTTAGGTTGAATTTGTTGTTTTTTACTGGAAAATTATTTTATATAGAATATCAAATCAGATTGTTTTTCTATTTATTATTTTGCAAATTTGATATAGTAAATGCAGTTGATTTAGATACAATTTTACCATGTTTAATTATTTCCAAATTAAAACGAAAAAAAGTTATCTATGATGCACATGAATATTTTAGTGAATTACCTGAAGTTGTCAGTAGAAAAATAACAAAAAAAATATGGGAAATAGTTGCTAAATTTTCAATTCCGAAGATGGATGCTTGTTATACTGTAGGAAATTCATTAGCAAAATTGCTTGAGGAGCGATATAATATTCCGTTTGAGACTATTAGAAACGTGCCTTACCAAACAAACATTAAAAAAGAGGGCTATTCTGTGTCGAAAATAATAATTTATCAAGGTGCATTTAATGAAGGCAGAGGTTTAGAAGCCATAATTTACACAATGACTAATTTGCCGAAAGAATATATATTTTGGATAGTTGGATCTGGATATTTAACTGATGATTTAAAACTTTTGGTAGATCAATATGGAATTTCGGATCAAGTAAAATTTTGGGGAATGATACCAATTGATAAGTTAGCATCAATTACGATAAAAGCAGATGTAGGTATTAATTTGTTGGAAAACAAAGGGTTGAATTATTATTATTCATTATCAAACAAGACATTTGATTATATTCAAGCAAATTTGCCCGCCATAAATATTGCTTTTCCAGAGTATATAGCCTTAAATCAACAATATGAAACATCAGTTTTATGCAAGGATTTAAGCGAATCATCTATTTTAGAATCCATTCACAAAATATTTGACCAATCTGTTTATAATAGATTACAAAACAATTGCAAAATAGCAGCTCAGAATTTAATTTGGGAAAAAGAAAAAATGAAATTGGTTGAGATTTATAAAAATATTTCGCATTAATAAATAAAATTTCTTTTTTAAATTGATTATCAATTTAAAAAAGCTCTATATTTTGACCTATATAATTTATATTTAATCTCAAAAAGTATTTATATATATGGAAACTTGGATCATTTATGCCATCATATCGATGATTTTCGCAGGATTAACTTCCGTATTAGCAAAAGTTGGCTTGCAAAATATTAATGCTGACTTGGGCTTAGGTATTCGAACTCTTACTATATTGATTATTGTAAGTGTTCTAATATTTTCAACAGACAAAATGAAAGATATTCACCAAATTACATCAAAACAACTTTTATTATTGATTTTATCTGGAATCACCACTTCGATAAGCTGGATTTTCTATTATAGAGCAATGAAGGAAGGCACGGTTTCCTATGTTGCTTCTATCGATAAAGCCAGTATTCTTATTACACTTATGTTTTCATTTGCTTTTCTCGGTGAGCCAATTACTCCTAAAATTATTATTGGAGGAATTTTTATATTTATTGGACTATACATTCTGACAATTCTTTAAATTATTTATTTTTATATCAATTATAGATAAATATGAAAACCTTTAAAAGTGATTTGTCCAACCTTGATTTTCCAATCACTGAAAAAGTGAATGTTGAATTTATAAGACCTACGGTGCTAAAATTTATTAAGGATTCTAATCCATCAATTCAAACCATGAATGTAATTTCTATGGGTGAGTTGAATAAATACAGAGAATCATATATAACTAATTACTTGAGCAATCAGATTGGCGAATTATCTGATTTGGAGAAAAAAGTCATCAATAGCCTTGGTGACGATAAGGCTTTGAGTGATAAACTCTTAGATGAAAAATCGATTCTTAATTTTGGGCAGAAAATTGCTGACAAGGTTGCTGAATTTGGTGGGAGTTGGGTGTTTATTATTTCTTTTGTCATATTTATTACTATTTGGATTTTTAGTAACATATATTTTCTAAATAATAAAGGATTCGATCCATATCCATTTATCTTACTCAATCTCATTTTATCTTGCATTGCAGCTTTGCAAGCACCTGTTATCATGATGAGCCAGAACCGACAAGAAGAAAAAGATAGAGATAGAGCAAAAAAGGATTATATGATAAATCTTAAATCCGAGTTGGAAATCAGGATATTACATGAGAAAATAGACCATCTTATTTTGCATCAACAACAGACTTTGATGGAAGTGCAAAAAGTGCAAATTGATATGATGAAAGATATTCTTAAAGATATCGAATCAAAAAAACAATATAAATGATAAACAAATGAAAAGATTATATTGCACAATATACTATATTTTTATTTTTCATTCATTAATGATCTTTGCTCAGAAAACTCCTTTTCCTAAAGAGCTGGAAAATCCTGCAATTTTCGAAATAAATAAATTACCTACTCATGACAATTCTTTTCCTTTTGAAAATGAATCACTTGCAATAGATAATGACCGAACAAAATCCAATAATTTCATTTCTTTAGATGGATTTTGGAAATTCAACTATACTGAAAAAACTGCATCTCGTCCAGAAAATTTCTTTAAAATAGATTTTAATGCAAATGGTTGGGATAGCATAATTGTTCCTGGAAATTGGGAAATTCAAGGGTTTGGTGTCCCAATTTATACAAATACAAACTATGAATTTGCAATGAAAAACCCCAATCCTCCATTCGTTCCACATGACAATAATCCAGTTGGTTCTTACATTAAAGAATTTAATTTCAATAGAGATTGGAGTGGTAATGAGGTGATTTTGCATTTTGGAGATGTGAAAAGTGCATTTTATCTATGGGTGAATGGCGAATATATTGGTTATAGTGAAGGGAGTAAGTTGCCTACTGAATTTAACATAACTAAACAATTAAAGTTGGGGAAAAATAAAATAGCTGCTGCGGTGTATAGATGGAGCGATGGTGCATATTTGGAATGTCAGGATTTTTGGAGAATTAGCGGAATTGAGCGGAGTGTATATTTGTATGCTGTAAATAAGAATCATATACAAGATTTTAAAATAAATGCTGATTTGGATGATCAATATATTAATGGAATATTTAATGTAGAGATAGATTGGAGTACTTCAACGAAAATGAATAATAATTTGAAAGTAGAAGTTCAATTAAATGATTTTGATAATAAATTGATTTACAATGAAATAAAAACTATTCTATTGAATAAAACTAATTTTGAGAGAACGATATTTAATCCTCAAAAATGGACTGATGAAACGCCGAACTTATATACTTTATTTATAAAATTAATGGATAATGATGGTAATATCATCGAAGTCAAACAAAAAAAAGTGGGCTTCAGACGATCTGAAATCAAAAATGGAAGCTATTTACTAAATGGAAAACCAATCATTTTTAGAGGAGTTAATCGACACGAACATGATCCTTATACTGGTCATTCGCTTTCCTTCGAAAGTATGTTGAAAGATATTGTTGAATTTAAGAAGCTGAATATCAATGCAGTGCGAACTTGCCATTATCCCAATGATGAAAGATGGTATGAGTTATGTGATCAATATGGAATTTATATAATTGATGAAGCCAATATTGAAAGTCATGGTATGGGCTATGATGCTTTCAGAACCTTAGGCAATGATTTGAGATTTCAACAAATGCATTTGGATAGAACGATGAGGATGTACAAAAGAGATAAAAATCATCCTTGCATAGTAATGTGGAGTTTGGGGAATGAAGCAGGCAATGGAGTAAATTTCGTTGCAACCTACAACTGGCTGAAAATGAATGATAAAAGCAGACCAATAATGTACGAAAGAGGGGAAGTTGGTGTAAATTCGGATATACATTGCCCAATGTATCCATCTCCAAATTATTTAAAAGAGTATGCTATGAATAATCCAAAATATCCATTAATTATGTGTGAATATGAACATTGCATGGGAAATAGCGGTGGCAATTTTAGTGATTATTGGAAAATAATTGAACAATTTCCTAACACTTTACAAGGAGGATTTATTTGGGATTTTGTAGATCAAGGATTTGCAAAAAAGAATGCAGATAACACACTTATTTGGGCTTATGGAGGTGACTTTGGTAATAAAAAAACACCTAGTGATAACAATTTTCTTTGTAATGGAATTGTCGCACCTGATAGAAGTTGGCATCCTCATGCTTATGAAATAAAAAATATTTATAGCCCAATTAAAATCATGAATTTAGACCGAAAAACAAAAACTATTACTATTGAAAGTAAAAATTTCTTTAAAAAAACGGATAGTTTAGAATTGAGTTATCAAATAGTATATGACAATATTTCAAATACTGTAAAATTTAATAGAAATATTGAAAATCAAACAGTTGCATTCACCATTGATCCGCAACAAACATTAGAAATTAAATTACCAAAATTATACTTTTTCAAAGATATTGGATATGGTATTTCTTATATAAATTTTTATATTAAAAATAAAAATAATTTATTAAATGATGAAAGTATATTAGTTAGAAAACAATTTGTTGTAGATACTTTAATTACACTTTTACATTCAGCATTTTCTACAAATAATAAAATTTCAGAAAATAATGAATATTACTTGATAACTAATAATGTTAAAAAATATAAGATAAGCAAAAAAAGTGGCTTTATTGAAAGTATAACAAAAGATGGAAAAGAATTATTGAATAGCCCAATTCAACCTTGCTTTTGGAGACCACCAACAGATAATGATTATGGAGCAAACCTACAAAACATTCAAATAATTTGGAAAGACATTATGAAAAATGCTAAGTTAATTTCAATTACTACAGAAAATTATAAAATTATAAGTGAATGGTCTGTTTTAGATGGCAATGGAGTGGTCACAATGGAATATCATTTAAGTTTTTATGATAGAATCTGGATAAATACTTCATTCAAAATTAATAAAGGAGATTATCCAATGCTTCCAAGATTTGGTTTGGTTTTTTCAGTACCAAAAATTATTGATAATATAAGATGGTTCGGTAGAGGACCTTGGGAAAATTATTGTGATCGGAAAGAATCTGCTTTAATCAATAATTATTCAGCAAAAATAAGTAATCTTTGGCATCCTTATATCCGACCTCAAGAAACTGCACATTTTACTGATGTGGAGATTATGGAATTGAGTTCCAATGATGATAAAATTATATTCAACTCTAGTTTTGAATTTTTCGAATTTAATGCCTATCCATTTTTGGATACAGATTTGTATAGTGGACCTAAAAAACAACAATTTCATGGACTCGAATTGAAACCAAGACCGTTCAATACCATACACTTAGATGCTAAAATGATGGGCGTTGGTGGTATCAATAGTTGGGGGGCTTTGCCATTAGAGCAATATACACTACCAGCAAAAGATAACTATAATTTTTCAATTCAAATAGAATAAGATGATAAAAACTTGCAAGAATGGACATCAATTCACAAAAACTAGCGAATGCCCTATTTGTCCTATTTGTGAAAAACTGAAAAAACCAGTTGATGGGTTTTTATCGTATTTAAGTGCACCTGCAAGAAGAGCTTTGGAAAATTTTGGAATAAAATCTATTCAAGATTTGTCAAATTATTCTGAAAAGGAATTACTAAAACTACATGGTTTTGGCAAAAGCTCACTTCCTATAATAAATAAAGCTCTTATAGCTGAAGGATTAAAATTTAAAGTGGAGTGAGATTGTATGTAGAGTGACATAATTTGGAAATTATAAAATATTGCAGTAATATTTTTCAAAAGTCCTAAAATTTATAATTTATAGGTTATTACTATTTGCTTTTTAATTAAATATAGATTACTTTTGTCATAGAATAAACACAGTTCTACCGATTTTTCAAACCGATTTTTCCCAAACCGTTGAGTATTTGTCGTTTTTAACCTTCCAATGTGATATAATAACTATACACATATATAATTATAATTGATTTATTTTAAATTATTTTTTTTACGATCTTAAAATGAATTATGTCTAAGAAATACGATTCTATAATCTGTACAAAATACATTTCATTGGATAAAAAACTCCAATTAAGAGGTCATAGACTTTTTGCTCATCTCATTTGGGTTTACAATATTATTTTTCTATCAACAGATAAAAAATTGATTTTAAATACATTAACTGTTATTTTGTTAATGACATTTTCAATTCTTTCTAAATCAGTATTTTATAACCTTTAAATAAATTCTTATGTTAAAATATTTACTTTCAACTACTCTATTTTTTATTCTTAATTTATCTTTTTATGCCCAAGATACTATTCCACCAGAAATAACTTCACTATCTATAACTCCACAGGTAGTTGATGTAACAAATGGGGATATTAATATATTGGTGACATTTTCAGTTTCGGATAGTTTAAGTGGATCATCATATTCTAACCTAACATTATTACTTCCAAATGGGAGTCAAATAAATTCTAGTGCAGTACTTAAATCTGGGACTATTAATAATGGGGTTTGGCAGTCAGTATTTACTATCTCGAAATATTCAAAATCTGGTTTATGTATTTTATATTCTGTTAATATTGCTGACTATGCCGGAAACATAAAATTATTCAATAATAGTGAACTTGTAAGTAAAGGGTTTGATACCGATTTCGAAATTATAAATAATAATACATATGATTCAATTCCGCCTCAACTAACAACTTTAAGCATACTACCACAAGTATTAGATGTAACAAATAGTGGAGGAAATGTAACTATTACAACAGGAGTCACGGATAGTATCAGTGGCGTTAATTCAGTATTTGTCTCTTTTTTATTAGCTAATAATAGTCCATTATTTTTATACCAAAATTTAGCATCCGGCACATCAAACAATGGAGTTTGGGAGACTACATTTCCATTATCAAAATATACAAAAGCCGGAGTTGCTAAAATAAATTTTATATTATTGACTGATAAAGTAGGTAATAATAAATTTCTAAGTTATGATGATTTAACAAATTTAGGATTCGATCCAGATATTGAAATTATAAACAACAATCCTTATGACTCAATTCCTCCTCAAGTGACATCACTATCAATACTACCACAAGTAGTAGATGTAACGAATGGAGGCTCAAGCCTAAACATTTCAACTGAAGTTATTGATAGTCTTAGCGGTACACAAAATGTCTCGATTTCTATTTTGTTACCTGATGGAAAATTAATAGACACTTACACAACTTTAGCATCTGGCACCTCATTTAATGGTGTATGGCAATCAACATTTTCATTATCAAAAAATACAAAAGCGGGAATAGGAAAAATAAATAGTATTTCAGTAATTGATAGGGCAAGTAACTATAAGAGCTTGCAATATGATGATTTAGTTAGTTTGGGGTTCGATGCTTATTTTGATATTATAAATAATAATCCATACGACTCTTTACCTCCACAACTGACATCTCTATCTATATTACCACCAACTATAGATGTGACAAATGGAAGTGTAAATGCAGTAGTAACATCAGGGTTATCTGATAATTTAAGTGGAGTCAATGCTATTATTATATCGATTGTACTACCTAATAACAAACAAATTTATATTAATTCTTTTTTGAAGTCTGGATCGTCAATTAATGGAATTTGGGAATCAACATTTTCATTGACAAAATACACAAGTTCGGGAATAGGCAAAATATATAGTATATCATTAAGTGATAGTACTGGAAATTATAAAACTTTAAATTATAACGATTTAGTCACCTTAGGCTTTGATCCTGATTTTGAAATTATAAACAATAATCCTATTGACTCTTTGCCTCCACAAATCACTTCATTAGCAATAACTCCAAAAGTAGTGGATGTATCTAATAATAATATGAATGTTGTTTTTACAACAGATATAACAGATAATGTAAGTGGTACGAGTTATTTCTCTATTACACTTCAATTGCCTAATGGCACAAATTGGTCTATAAACCCACAGTTGATTTCTGGATCATCTAATAGTGGAACATGGCAATCTTCACTTATATTTTCTAAATATTATAAACCTGGAATTGTTAAAATAATAGAAATTGCTATTATAGATAGTGCTGGAAATTATAAATCTCTTAATTATAATGAATTAAATAACCTTGGATTTGATACTGATTTTGAAATAATTAATACTAAATACGATTCCATACCTCCTCAAATAACATCACTTTCAATAATTCCACAAGTTGTGAATGTTACGAATGGCTCATCATCTATCACAATTACTATTGAAGCAACAGATGATTTAAGTGGGATATCTGAAATATATCAAACAGTTGATAAGCCAAGTGGTAATGATATTACTTCTCATCTTCCATTAGTTTCAGGTAATAGTACAAATGGAGTTTGGCAGATTACATATCCAATTTATAGCAATACTTCTTCTGGTATAGGATTTATAACTAATTTAGTATTAATAGACAGTTTTGGTAATTCTAAAATTTTAAATTTTAATGATTTATTAAATTTGGGATTAGATGCTGATTTTGAAATTATTAGTAACTACTTCGATACTTTACCTCCCCAAATAATGTCTATTTCCATTACTCCCCAAGTAGTGGATGTCTCTAATGGTTCTGTTACTATAAATGTTTCAGTGAATGTAACAGATGATTCCAGTGGGGTAAAGGGTATTATTTTAAACTTTGATGTTCCAAATGGCAATGGACAATATTACGACCTGACATTAACTTCCGGAAATTCTAAAAATGGAGTTTATGAAGTTAACTATACCGTTCCATATTATAATGGTAATGGAATTGGGAAAATTAATTCAATTTATACTATTGACTCTGTTGATAATGCTACCTATTTAAATTACTATCAATTGCAGAATTTAGGATTAGATGCAGATTTTGAAATTATCAATACAAATCCTGATACCATTCCACCACAAATTACTTCATTATCCATAATACCTCAAATAATTGATGTTACGAATAATGGTGGTAATGTAATTTTGACAACAAATATTACAGACAATTTAAGTGGGACTAGATATTTTGATATTACTATTTTATTACCGAATGGTAGCCTTGTCAATCTTGACCCCATACTTGTTTCAGGTAATACAAAAAATGGTACATGGCAATCATCAATTTCCCTATCGAAATATTCTAAAGCAGGACTTGCCAAAATTATTAATATTACTTTAAGTGACAGTGCTTTGAACAATAATGTTCTTAATTATAATGATTTAATCTATCTTGGTTTTGATGCTGATTTTGAAATTGTAAATATCAATCCTTACGACACCATACCACCAGAAGTTTTTTCCTTAAATATAAATCCACAATCAGTTGACGTTACAAATGAAGGGAAATTTATATCTCTTGATATTGAATTACTCGACTCTATAAGTGGTGTTGATGAATGCAATTTATATTATCTGCTTCCTGATAATTCTATTATTTCAACAACCTTATCTAAAGTTTCAGGCTCATCTAATAATGGATTATGGAGGGGATGGACATACATTCCAATAAATTCTAATCCTGGTATTGTCAAAATTTATAAAATAGACATAGTTGATAGTGCCAATAATTTTATTATGCTTTTTTATGATGATTTAATTAATTTAGGATTTGACCCAGATTTTGAAATAATAAATAATCAATCTTTAGATTCTATTCCTCCACAATTAGCTGATCTTACTATTTCACCTCAAATATGTGATGTAACTAACAATAATGTTTCTTTAGATATCAATGCTTTAGTTACAGATGATTTTACTGGCGCAGTAAAAGTAGATGTAGATATTAAATATCCTAATAGAAATAGTACTAAGTACAACCTAAATTTATCGTCAGGTAATTCTCTTTCAGGCACTTGGATCTCAAATAATATAATTATTCCACAATATATAAAACCTGGTATTGCAATTATTGATACTTTGAAACTAGTTGATTACAAAGGAAATATAAATAAATTAACTTATAACGATTTAATTACATTAGGGATTGATGCAGATTTTGATATAATTAATAATAATTCTATTGATTCAATAACTCCTGAAGTGATAAATTTTGTTTTAGACCCACAGGTCGTAGATGTTTCTTATAATTATGAAATAGTTTCATTAACAATACAAGCCAAAGATAATATTAGTGGTGTTAAAACGGTTTTTGCAGAACTTACTTTGCCAAATGGTAATAAAGATATGTTTTATGGCTCATTAATTAGTGGTTCAGATACGAATGGAGTTTGGTATTTAGATTTTTATATACCATTCAAAACTCAATCTGGTACAGCTATTATAGATAAATTTATTATAATTGATAATGCAAATAATAAAATTGATCTAAACTATACCGACTTATTAAATTTAGGATTTGACCCTGATATTGTAATCATCAACGATAGCCCACTTGATTCATTACCTCCTCAATTATTATCATTAGAAATTACCCCTCAAATTAATGATATTACTTATGATCAAAAAAATGTAACTTTTAGTATTGAAACATCAGATAGTTTAAGTGGCTTAAGAGGAGTATCAATTAATTTAATAAAGCCAAATGGTGATATACTTTATCTTTATTGTAGTAAGATTTCAGGAAATTATTATAATGGGGTTTGGCAATATATTTTTAATATACCAAAATATACTTTACCAGGAATAGCAAAAATAGAAAATTTAAGATTACAAGATAAGGCTGGAAATACAATAGATTTTTCATATAACGAGTTAATAAATTTGGGATTTGATGCTGATTTTGAGATTATTAATTATCATCCAGCTGATATAATGCCTCCAATGTTAAATAATATTTCTATATCACCAAAAATAGTTGATGTTACAAGAGATTCAATAGAAGTATCAATTGATTTTAATGTTTCTGATGATATTGTTGGTGTAAAAAATATTGATTGTACTATATTTTTGCCAAACAACCAAAATGTTAGTTCAGTTTGCAGCCTTGTAGCAGGTAATAATATTAATGGAATTTGGAGAGCAAAGATTATAATACCGAAATATTCAAGTGAAGGAGAAGCTAGAATATCTACATTATCTATTACAGACAATGCAAATAATACAAATTATTTATATTATTATAATTTCATAAATTTAGGTTTTGATGCTTCATTTAATATTATTAATGATGATTTAGTAGATTATTCTCCACCAAATATTACTTCATTTAATATTTTACCACAAATTGCTGATGTTACAAATGAATCTGCTGAAGTTACAATAAGAATAGAAGCAAATGATCTTATAAGTGGTATTAATAAAGTCGGATTAGTTTATACTCTAAATAATACTTATTCATTTTACGATGAAGCAAGTATAATATCAGGAAATAAATATAATGGAATTTGGGAATTTAAAATTAATGTACCAAAATATTTTAACAATGGAAATGGATTAATCAATACTGTTGTTTTGAGTGACAATAATAATAATAACTTCTATTTGGATTATTATAATTTCTTAATTTTAGGTTTTGACAATGATTTTTCTATAATAAATAATAATCAGATTGATACTATCCCTCCAAATTTAATTTCATTTAATATACCACAACAAATAGTTGATATTACAAATACATCAAAAGATGTTACATTTAATTTTGATGTTTCCGATAATTTAAGTGGAGTAAAATCAATAAAAACTAATATAATTTTGCCTAATAATTATCTTAATATTGATGCTCAACTTATTAATGGAACTATAATTAATGGTCAATGGCAATTTACATTAAACATTTCTAAATATATTAAAACTGGAACTGCATTTATTGACAATATAGTTCTGACTGACAGTTCTGGTAACGAATTTGTTTTATACTATATTGATTTACTTAATTTAGGTTATGATCCTTATTTTGAAATTATTATAAACCCATGTAATGATCAACCTTTTGCTGGAAATATTACAAATTCTTCAATAAATAGTTGTAATAATAATAGAGCAACATTATGTTTAGATGGTAGTTCGGAAGGTATTGGAATGAATTACAAATGGATTGTTTCAAATTCGATTAATGGTCCATTCAATGCTTTAAATTTTGCTAATAATAAAAAGTGCTTTACATCTGAAATTTTACAACCAGGAGTTTATTATTTCAAATGTATTGTCAATTGCAATGAAAGTGGCTTATCTGATACAACTGAAATATTTACATTAACAGTTATTCCAGGTGTAACAGTTAATGGGTTAATAACTCAACCATCCACTTGTAACTCCTTAGACGGCTCAATCACAATGAGTTTAGGCGGAGCTGCGGGACCGTACAGTTTCAATTGGACGACATTGAATGGAAACGGGTTGGTGAATGGCGTACAGAACCAAAGTGGTTTGAGTGTAGGGACATATTATGTAACGGTGACGGCTGGGAATGGCTGTACGAGTACGTCGAGTTTCACGTTGACGGGACCTGGGGGCTGTAGTATATGTCCGACGATAGGGAGTTTCAGTTCCAATGTCAGTGCATCGTGTAAGAACGAACCATTTACATTGACGGCAAGTGGATTGACAGATATGGGGACGACGTATGGAATCACGTTCAAGTATTCGACGACAGTATTATCTGATCCATATACAGGAGGAACCGTATTAGGCACGGTAGCAAACGGTAGTTTGACAGGTGGAGGAACAGTAGCAACCTTAACAACTAATATAAATACAGCGGGAACGTATTATATCTATGCGATCTTAAGTGTATTACCATTAGACCCTACGTGTCGACCATCTAGCCAAATCACGATGACGATCTATAGTTGTAGTCCTACAATAACAGATCCATGTTCCTGTAAGAACAATGCGACGACATTGACGAATGGCCAATTCAATGAGACAATAACAGTGAATGCCCCGGCAGGACAGACATGGACAGTAACGGCAGTAACGGGCTTATATCAAAGCAGCAGTCCTGCACCACCTGCTGCCCCATTACCAATAGCTGTCGGAACGGTATTAACAGCAAGTGGAACAACCTATACATTGACAGGAGTACATGTAGATGCATTGGGCTATACTTTAACGGTGAGCAATGGGACGACCAGCTTATCCATAGGGAATACCTGTTATTATCCGAATCCAGTAATCACAGGCTTAAATGGAGGCTATTGTTTGTACGATTCACCGGTAACGTTGACTGGAAGTGCCCAGTTGGGAGATGGCTCAGGAGCGGCGACAGGAGTAGGCACATTCACCGTAAATGGAGTAGCGGCGACCCAGTTCAATCCAGGAGCATTAGGAGCAGGAACTCATACAGTACAATATTGTTTTGACGCAGCGGACGGAGTGCCGAGCCCAGCACATCCAGGCTGTATTCAATGTATAAGCCAAACGGTAGTAGTCAATCCTACACCAACTGCGAATGCAGTAGCAAATCAAGCTTATTGTAATGGGCAAGTAGCACCGATAACAATATTCAGTGGCACTCCGACAGGAGTAACGTTCAGTTGGACAAATAATAATACGGCAATCGGCTTAGGAGCAAGTGGAAGCGGCAATTTACCAAGCTTTACAGCAACAAATGGTACGACAGCCCCTATAACAGCGACGATAACCGTAACGCCGAGTTACACGAATGCAGGAGTAACATGTACAGGAACGGCAATAACATTCACCATAACGGTGAACCCAAGCCCAACAGTAGCGAGCCAAACGAACAAATTTTTCTGTTCAGGACTAGCTACAGGTGGCATCGTCTTTAGTGGAACACCAACGGGAGTAGTATTCAACTGGACGAACAGCAATACGGCGATAGGCATAGGAGCAAGTGGCACAGGAAATATACCGACTTGGACACCTGTAAACAATACGACCCTGCCAATAGTAGGAACAATAACCGTAACGCCAAGTTATACAAATGGAGGAGTAACGTGTACAGGAACTGCGATAACGTTTACAGTAACGATATATCCAGCACCACAAGCAATATGTAAGAACTTCACCTTAAACTTAGATGCGAATGGAAATGGTACATTAAAGCCAAGTGATATCAATAATGGAAGTATAGGAGGCAGATTAACGATAAGTAAGACGAGTTTCACCTGTAATAATATAGGAGCAAATAATGTAACGTTGACAGTATCAGACAGTTGCGGACAGACATCGAGCTGTGTAGCAGTAGTGACGGTAGCGGATAATATAGCACCGACGATAACGTGTCCGCCGAGCCAAGTAATAGCATTAAAGGCAGGAGAATGTAAAGCCGCAGGAGTATTCACAGATCCATCTGCAAAAGATAACTGTGAATTTGCAATAACGACAGGCTTTTTAACCTCAACGTTTAACAGTAATAATCAGTTTGCGGGTAATATGTTTAACATAACAAACGTAGGAACAAGCCCAATAACGATAACCTCGTTTGAAGGGAATGTGAATGCAACAGCAGGGACGGCAGCGACCTTCCAAGTATATTATACGACTACAGCGACGACGTATGTAGGGAATACGACAAATGCAGGAGCATGGACATTGATGGGAAGTGCGAATGCAGTATGTGCAGGAGTAAATTTACCTACAATTGTACCGATAGGAGGTTTAGTATTACAACCAGGAGAGACAAAAGGGATATATTTTGTATTGTCAAGCTATGGAACAGGACAATCCTTAAGATATACGAATGGATTAAATACCTATAACAACGGAGACTTAAAATTAGATGCAGGGATAGGTAAAGCTAATCCGAATTTCACAGGAACAGACTTTGCATCAAGGACATGGAATGGGACGATAAGATATAATAAAGTAATAGGCGCACCACCAATTATCAGTCAGATAGATAATACAGGCTACAAGAACGGAGATTATTTTCCAAAAGGTACGACATGTTTAGTGTATCAAGCAAAAGACTTTGCAGGGAATTTATCAGCGACGTGTCAAGTGTGTATAGAGGTAAGAGGGATAGTAAACCCAACAAGTACGATGACGTGTAATGACGTATTAAACGTATCGTTAGATACGAACTGTTTAGCATTGATCAATGCGGACATGGTATTAGAGGGCGGACCATACGATTGTTATGACGATTATAAAGTAGTGTTGACCTTAGGGAATAAAGTAGTACCGAATCCAATTACAGCAGAATATGTAGGCAAGACATTGACAGCGACGGTATATGATAAGTTTTCACCAAATAAATGTTGGGGATTACTAAGGATAGAAGACAAAGTAGCACCGCAGTTAGTATGTCCGA
>ENA-UOYA01001537-UOYA01001537.1-activated-sludge-metagenome-genome-assembly--contig:-NODE-1537-length-24226-cov-6.078938_pt1 | contig 24226 bp, 25 predicted proteins | sample MGYA00238163_ERZ764804 | MGnify/ENA primary metagenome ERZ764804 (study PRJEB28919, sample SAMN05720223) | activated sludge metagenome | isolation source: Anaerobic digester | place: Hong Kong... | reverse complement strand
GGCACACATCTGTCGTACCGTTTCCCGTAGAGCGGAGAGAAATGTTTACCGTGTTGCGGAAGAATTTCCGATTGCCGATTTTGTTCTGATCTTCCTTAACCGGCTGTCAGACTACTTTTTCGTACTGGCTCGATCAGAAAGCAATAAGAGCGGAAAAGAAATAAATTGGGAACAGGAGAATATCTGATTTTTTTGTATATTTTTGCGCTATATTTATGAAACAACTAACCCTAAGGAGATAATTATGTATTGGACACTCGAATTAGCTTCAAAACTGGAAGATGCTCCCTGGCCGGCAACAAAGGATGAGCTTATCGATTTTGCTCAACGTTCCGGTGCTCCACTCGAAGTGATTGAGAACTTACAGGAGATTGAGGATGATACGGAAGTCTTCGAGACCATCGAGGACATTTGGCTCGATTATCCCAGCAAAGAGGATTTCTTTTTCAATGAAGATGAGTATTAACCTCTAATCTCTTCCAGCAACAGAATTTTCAGCCGTCCGGTTTTCCGGACGGCTGCTTTATTTTGGGGTGTTAGCGTAGCATAATACCGGTGAGCATCCGTCCCGAGTGCTGCGACTGGCGACGGGCCGAGAAGAAAAGCCGGCTGTTGGTGCAGGTGCAGTAACGTGTCTTCTCGATCTGCTGCCGGGGAACACCCAGGCGGATAAGTTCTTGGCGGTTGATCTCCTTGAGGTCGAGATGCAACTTTCCGGAGATGTTGTGGCGGTAGGCAACAGATGAGGTAAGCTCAAAGCCGTTCTCCCTGAAAGCCGCTTCCACTTCCATGCCCACCTCGAACTTGTTGATGCTGATGGCTGGACCGATGGCGGCAAGCAGATCACTTGCTTCGGTTCCGAAGTTTCTCTTCATCTCGGCTATCGTGCGTTCAACAATTCTTCCCGCTGTACCTCGCCATCCCGCATGAATGGCGGCGATGGCCTCGTTCTTCCGGTCGAACAGCAACAACGGTACGCAGTCGGCCGTGGTGACACAGAGAAAAAACCCTTTTTCGCGTGTAATTGAAGCATCATAGCCGTAGAGCCTTTCCAGTTTCTCTGCATTGGGAAGATCCAGAAAAGCGGCATCGATAAGCAGTACTCGGTTGCCATGTGTCTGATGCGGCGTGATCAGGTCGTTTGCCTCCTTGTAGAACTTCCGGGCGACGATCGACCGGTTCTCGAATATATTGAGGGGATCGTCGTCGGAGTAGTTGCCCAGGTTTAACGACCGGAAATTGCCGCGACTCACGCCACCAGTCCGCGTGGTGGAGAAATGGAGCACCCGTTGTTCATCGGCAAGGATCCTGAAGAAAAGCAGATTGGAATAATTGGGGTCGCGGAACATGGCTTAAAAATCCTCCTCGTAATAGTTCTCCTCCTCATCGTAATCGTCGTCAATATCCTCTGCAATCTCATCTTCCGGATCAAACTCCAGCGATTGTATGTCAAGAGGCCTGTGGATCAGCGACTCTTTCGATGCGACGACGCGAACGGTCTCCTCCGAGTTGAGTTCCCTCCAGAGCATATCTTTCAATGCGGGGATGCCGTAACCGGTGATTGAGGATATGAAGAGATGGGGAATCTGGGGCAAGTCGGCAGCTATCTCATGCATCAGCTCGTCGTCCAGCATGTCCGACTTGGTGATTGCCAGAACACGGCGCTTGTCCAGAAGTTCAGGATTATATTGGGTGAGTTCCCTCAGCAGGATATTGTACTCTTTGTGGATGTTGTCTGCATCGGCAGGAACCATGAACAGCAAGAGCGAGTTTCTTTCTATATGACGCAGGAAACGTAGTCCTAGCCCCTTCCCTTCACTTGCCCCTTCAATGATTCCCGGGATATCGGCCATGACGAACGACTTTCCTTCGCGGTAGCTGACAATTCCCAGATTGGGTTCCAGGGTGGTGAACGGATAGTTGCCTATCTTCGGTTTCGCTGCGGATACCACCGAGAGGAGTGTCGATTTCCCCGCGTTGGGAAAACCTACCAATCCAACATCGGCCAACAATTTCAGTTCAAGCACCACCCATCTCTCCTGGTAAGGTTCGCCCGGTTGCGAATAGCGGGGAGCCTGGTTGGTAGATGTCTTGAAGCTGGTGTTCCCCAATCCGCCGCGACCGCCCTTGAGCAGGATCACCTCCTGTCCGTCGTCGGTAATGTCGCAAAGGTATTCGCCAGTGTGGGCGTCGTAGGCTACCGTTCCGCAAGGCACCTCGATGATCCTGCTCTCGCCGTTCTTTCCTGTACTGTTGCGTCTTGAACCGCTCTCGCCGTGTCCGGCGAAGATGTGGCGTTGAAACTTCAGGTGAAGCAGTGTCCAGTAGTTCCGGTTGCCACGCAGGATGATGTCTCCCCCATCGCCACCGTTTCCACCGTCGGGTCCCCCTTTAGGGATATATTTTTCCCGCCTGAAATGGGTAGATCCTCGTCCCCCCTTCCCCGAACGGCAAAATATCTTTACATAATCGACAAAATTTGTTTCAGCCATTTGCTCCTCCCGTGAGGCTATCTATCACCTCCACTATCGAGTTGAATACTTCGTCAATCGCTCCTTCACCCGGTATGTCAACCAGTTTGCCCTGTCTGGCATAATACTCCTTCAACGGCTCCGTTTGCTGGTGGTACACGCGTAGACGAGATGCGATGGTTTCACCGTTATCGTCGGATCGACCAGAAAGCTGCCCGCGTTTCAACAGGCGGTCGGTCAGTTCTTCATCCCTTACCTCCAGACTCAGCACCGACGAGATTGCCATGCTGTTTTTCTTCAGCATGTTGTCCAATGCCTCACCTTGAGGAAGCGTGCGGGGGAAACCGTCGAAGATGAACCCTTTTTTGTCCATGTTTTTCAGGATGACCTCCTCCAGCATTCCAATCACAATTTCATCGGGCACCAGTTCACCTTTCGAGATGTAGCGGTCTGCTGTTTTGCCGAGTTCTGTGCCTGCCTTGATCTCAGATCGCAGGATTTCTCCTGTGGATACATGTTTTAGTCCATATTTACTGATCAATAAATCACTTTGTGTTCCTTTTCCTGAACCGGGAGCACCAAAAATTACGATATTCAGCATAAATAATTTACTTCTGTGTACAAAGGTACAAAGATAAGGTTTTTTTGCTTTAAATCTATCGTTTTGAACTTAATAAGGCCGATATCTGTTTTAATGTCAGATAACCTAATAGAAGCAAGATATGATCAAACAGGAATTCAGGCAGAGAGCGCAGGAGATATTGGATCAACTGGAAGAGAAGATCGACGAGATGAAGCAAGGCATAAGCAATATTGCCGAAGAAGCCCGTGATGAGTATGCAGAACAGCTGGAAAAGTTGAAGAGCCTGAGGGATGAGCTGGCGGAAAAACTGACAACGTTCGACGATATTGCCGAGAGTAGATGGGATGTGGTAAGAGAGAGCGCAATCAGCTTCTTTTCCAAGGTTAGCGAGGCCTGGAAAGAGGATTTTGAAAGGGTAAAACAGGCTTTCAGAAAGCAAGAGTGATCCGGTTCGATAAGGTGAAGTGACAGAACAATACAAAAAAAGCCCCCTGATCAGGGAGCTTTTTTTGTATCTGGATGAAACTTTTACTTAATTCCCAGTTTCGATTTAACCAGGGGCGTTGCGTCTTCAGCGGTTGTGCTGACATAGACAAGGTTTCCTGCCGCAAGGTCAAAGATATAGGTGTATCCCTTCTCATCCCCGACAGCCTTGATGGCGTTGGCAATCTTCTGCTGGATAGGGGCAAGCAGTTTCTGGCGCAGCTCCTCCATCTCCCGTTGGCTGTTCTGTACAAACATCTGATACCTTTCCTGAATCTGATCCAGCTGCTTTTGCTGATCGGCCTTTACGGTCTCGGACGAGGTGGGTGCCAGTTTCTGGAATTCTTCTGCTTTTTTATTGAACTCATCAACCAATGCTTGTCCGTTCTTGGAAATCTCTTCCTGTTTGTTGTTCAATTGGGTCTCGATTCCCGGAATTTCAGGCATTTGATTAAAAAGCTCGGAAGTGTTTACGTGTGCCAATTTTATGTTCTGAGCAAAGGCAGCGATAGGGACAATCGCGAACAATAAGATGATTAATTTTTTCGTCATGATTAATGTATTGAATTTTATTAAGTTCCTTTTTTGGCTGAATCGGTTTCCCGCTCCAACTCATCTCTTTTTTTGCGGGACAAAGATAATAATTATATGGTTATTAATATCCTAAACGGGCCAAAACTTGATCACTGATATCGATCTCTGGCGATGCGAAGATGACCGACGTCGCTGAAGCGCGGTCCACAACTGCCTGGTAGGAGTTGGCCGTGGCGATCTCCTTTACTGCATTGTAGATGCTATCCTGGATAGGTTTCATGATCGCCTCACGCCTTTTGAACAGTTCGCCCTGCTGTCCGAAATATTTGTTGCGCAATGTGTTGATTTCGTTCTCCTTGGCTACAATCTCATTTTCACGTTTTGTCTTCTCCTCACCTGCCAGGAAAACCAGGTCTGCCTGGTACTTCTTATACATTGCCTCCACTTCACGGCCAGCCTGGTCTAACTCTTCCTGCCACTGTTTCGATAGTGTTTCGAGCTGCTTGTTCCCCTCCTCGTATGCCGGGATTTTTCCCAGAATATACTCCATATCTATAAATGCATACTTTTGTGCATAAGAGGTTCCAATGGTCAGGGCCAAGAGGAGGCCAACTAAAAATAATCTCCTTTTCATATGGGTAGGTTTTTTTGTTCTATGAATATAAAGACAACAGAGAATGCATTTCGTTTATACTGACACAAATAAATTTTGTTAAATCAGAACTCCTGTCCAATGATGAAGTGGAACTGGCTTCCGCTGTTGGTCCTGCTTCCCCTGACCGGGTCGAAACCGTAGGCCCAGTCGATACCCATCAATCCAATCATGGGGAGGAAGATACGTGCACCCACGCCGGCAGAACGCTTCAGATCGAAAGGATTGACCTCTTTCAGCGTGTACCACGCATTACCTGCTTCTAGGAACCCTACGGCATATATGGTTGAGTTGGGTTCGAGGATCAACGGATAACGGAGTTCCATTCCCAGACGGGTATAGGCCCTCGCTTGCTGTGCGATGGAGTTGTTGTCGTAACCGCGAAGTGCAATGTTTTCAGTTGCAAACGAAGAGGAGTAGCCGCTCATGCCGTCACCACCCACGTCAAACGTTTCAAACGGAGTCTGTTTATATTTGTTATAGTGTCCCAAAACCCCAAACTCGGTACGGGTTGCGATAACCGGCGTCCGTTTCACGGTAAGCGGGGCGAGCGGGGTGTAGGTCCTGATCTTAAGCTTCCATTTGTGGTACTCGTTCCAGGTATACTTGCTCGGATCTGAATAGGCTATCTTGGAGTAGTCGGTGGTGCTGAAGAGCGAGAAGGGAGGCGTGGCGCTTACACTCAACGTGAACTGCGATCCCATACGTGTATAGATGGGGTTGTCGATAGAGTTACGCTGTAGTGTTATACCCAAGCTGACGCTGTTGCTCGAGCCGGTCTGGAAAGGGAACTGCTGCCACGACCAGTTCTTGAGGTTGTAGCGCTGATATCCCAGTTCGGCCATGATCTGGAAGTAATCGTCGGGCCAGTCGAGACGTTTCCCGTATCCGAAGGATGCTCCAATCATCTCAAATACCTGGTTGGGGTCGTACGAATACTCCATCATATCCTGATATCCGTATCCATATCCGCCATATCCTCCATACCCTCCGTAATAGGGGTATCCGCCATATCCGTACCCCCCGTAATAGGGATAGCCGCCGTACCCTCCATACATATAGGGATTCATCTGGGTGTAGTAGTCGGAGTTGAGTCCGGTGTACCTCGAGTAGAAGGCGCTTAACGAGAAGTTATTGGGGCGTTTTCCTCCAAACCAGGGCTCAATAAAGGAAAACTGGTAAGATTGATAGTAACGTCCGTTGGTCTGCGCGCTCAGGATGAGCGTTTGTCCCTCGCCCTGGGGAATGATGCCCCTGCGGTTTTCCTGACTGATCAGGTTTTTCAATGAGAAGTTATTCAGTTTCAGACTCAGCTTTCCAACAAGTCCGGTAACACCCCATCCCGCGGAGAACTCAATCTGGTCGTTTCCTTTGGAGGTCAACGGGTAGGTGAGGTCTACCGTCCCGTCTTCCGGGTTAGGATTGACGCCCGGTTGCAGGTTTTCAGGATCGAAGTGTCCGGTTTGGGCAATTTCACGAACCGAACGGATCAGGTCCTCTTTGCTGAAGACGGCTCCCGGTTTGGTGCGCAACTCCCTGCGGATAACATCTTCGTAGAGGCGGTCGTTCCCCTGGATGATCACCTTCTTGATCGTAGCCTTGGGACCTTCGGTAACGCGAAGTTCCAAGTCGACAGAGTCGTTTTCGATATTGATTTCGATCGGATCGATATTCGAGAAGAGGTAGCCGTTGTTCTGATACAGGTTGATGGCTGCATCCTCATCAGAAATCAGCCTCTCCTGCAATTTTTTCTGGTTATAGACATCGCCGGGGTTCATGTTGAGCATCCGGCCCAGGTCGTTGGAGTTGTATTGTGTATTACCCACCCAGTTGATTGAGCGCACGTAATACTTCGGGCCTTCCACCACCTCGATGTCGATATTTACCGTCTTCTCGTCATGCTTGTATACGGAGTCGCGGATAATCTCTGCATCGCGATATCCGAACTCGTGGTATTTGTTGATGATGTTCTGCTTGTCCTCCTTGTAAAGATCCTCTACAAACTTCTTCGACCGGAAAAGGTGTCTGAGGTTCCCTTTCTCGTTTGTCTTCTTCATTGCCCATTTGAGTGTCCGGTCTGAAATGGCCTCGTTACCCTCGATATTGATCCGGTTGACCTTGATCTTCTCTTTCTTGTCTACCTCGATATCAAGGATAACCTGGTTCTTGGCACTGGCATCGGGACGCTGGACGATCGAGACCACCGCATCCCCAAATCCCTTCTCGTCGAAATATTTCTCGATGATGATTTTTGCGCGGTCAATCTGGTTGGGAGTAATCTGGACCCCTTTTACCATTGAGATCTTCTTTTCGATATCTTCACGTTCGCTCTTCTTCATTCCGATATAGCGGATATCGGAGACACGCGGCCTGTCGGTCAATCTGATCTCGAGCCAGGTACTGTCGCCCACAATTTTGGTCTGCAGGATCTTTATGTCGGAGAAGAGTCCCTGTTTCCAGAACCGCTGAATTGCGTTGGTGATCTCCTCGCCGGGAATCTGGATCTCCTGTCCCTTGGACAGTCCTGAAAAGCTGACCAACACAAAAGGCTGAGATTCATACATGGTCCCTTCGATACCGGTGACCTGGATGTCGGCAATAATATATTTCTTGGGTGTTGCCGTGTAGTTCACCACGGGAACATCCTCAACAGGCTCAGGCTTGATGGTGTCGTTGCCGCTTATCTGTCCGAACGACCTTACCTGGGAAATCAGGACAAAAAGTATAACTAGATGAAATGTCTTCTTCAACATTGTAATTTTTTTTTCTTTCGCTTCAACTGTTCCGTTTTCAGTTTAGTATATCGAAATTTATGAGTTTTCCTTTTCCAGCTGCTCGCTGATCTTACCAAACCGCCGCTCTTTCTTCTGGAAATCGAGAATTGCCTTGTAGAGGCTCTCCTCATCGAAATCCGGCCAGAAAACGTCGGTAAAGTAGAGCTCCGAGTAGGCCGCCTGCCACAACAGGAAGTTGCTGATGCGGATATCTCCCCCGGTGCGGATCAGCAGATCGAGCTCGGGCAGCTCCCTGGTGGCCAGGTATCTGTTGACGGTCTCCTCCGTAATGGAGGTTGGATCCAGGAGCCCCTCCTTGACATCGGCCGCAATGGATCTAGCCGCATTGGTCAGCTCCCAACGCGACGAATAGCTCAAGGCCAACACCAAAGTGAGGTTTTTCCCGGTGGAGGTCTGTTCGATGCAGCGGTTCAATGCATCCCGGGTCTTCTCTGGCAATCGTTGGATATCCCCGATACATTGCAGGCGGATCCCGTTTTTGATCAGGTTTCCCGTCTCGTTGGCCACAGTATGCACCATCAACTCCATCAGCGTCTGAATCTCCTCTTCCGGCCTGAGCCAATTCTCGGTAGAAAATGCATAGAGGGTGAGATAATCCACTTTCGCTTTAGTAGCAGCCTCCACTACTTTCCGTACCGATATGGCTCCCTGCTTATGGCCTTCGGTTCTGTCCAACCCTCTGGATTTGGCCCATCTGCCGTTGCCATCCATGATGATGGCTACATGCCGGGGAACATTATGTTTATCAATCTTGTCAAGTAATGACATATATCGTCTTAATTCTCTATTGATCATTCACAACACGGATCCTTTCTGATCTCAAAATCCCAGGTCAGAAAGACCATCGTGAGTGAATACCCATCCTGGTTTTTTAATATACTGCTCTTTATGCCGTATGGCGCATCCAGACTTCTGCCGGCACTGTTTTCCGGCATCTCAAAATCATCTCCGAACAGTTTCCTGAAAGAAAACTCGAGTCCGACATTCAGCCGTTCCTGTATCTTATACTTGAACCCGATACCCACCGGTATATGTGCATAAAAAAACGGCTCGCCGCTCATAGCGAGGGTTGTCCCGGCACCGGTAAAAATATAGGGCGTATATGGCTTAGCCCCTTTGTAGGAGAACTTGTCGCTGAAAGGCAAAAAGTTAAATTCAAGTTGCCCCCCCAGGTCGATAAAACTCCTGACAAACGAGAGCTGCTGTTCAAACGGGAAAACATTGGCTGCATCCGCGCTATTTCCCGATACCTGACCAGCAACCAGATTGGCTTTTATTGCCCAGTGAAAATTGAGGTTGTACCGGTAGATCATACCCCCGGAAAATCCCGGATGAAGGTAAAGCCTCGTTCTGTTGGCATCGCCCAGGTAAAAGGATGTCCCCAATGTTCCGCCGGCTTCATGTCTGTATTCCTGCGGTTTAGCTTCGTTTACGCAAAATAGGGCCACAATCAGAAAGAGGCTAAAGCACAATTTTTTCTGTTTGATAGCCGGATCCACTCTACTTTGCCAACTTGTTGAGTCTTCCCCTCCAGACATCTGCAATGGGCACCTGCGCCCCGGATTCTCCGCCGAAAATCCAGATGAAATTATTGGAATCGGTAATTACCGATGCACCTATCCGTCCTGTAAAAGTGTCGGGCAGTTCCTGTTCGGTTCCTGCCGAGATCCAGTCCAATCCATATCTTTCAGAATAATAGAGCCGGTTTTTGCCTGTTTCGTAGGTCATCAGATAGACCTTGGCGTCGTAAACGAACAGCTGGCTTACCTGAAGAGGAACGGTTGAAGTCTCAGAAAGCAGTGTGATTTTACCCTCTTTCTCCTGAATGATCCAAAGTTTATTGTTTGCAATGTTGTTCTTCTCTTTCCCCCCGGCCAGAATAATATATTTGGCTGAATGGACCGCAGGGTTCTCCATGCTGGTCGAAGTGAAATCCGCCACAGGGAAGGTGTCGTCAGCAGGAAGGGCCTCTTTGAGGCTAAAGGAGACAAAGTCGTTTGTCAGGGCAAATTTCAGTATGCCTTCGTCGTTTATGGCTGTGAGTACTGCCATCTCGCCCGACAGTGATGGCAGTATACCGTATATGGCGACAACCGGATAGCCGGAATTGATCCTGTTCCAGATCAACCCGTCGGTCGATGAGTAGACCGTGCTGTCGGCGTCCAGGGCATAAATCGTGGAGGTGTTGCCATTGGTTGCGGAGAGGAGAGTGTTTACCCTTATGGTAGCCGGTAACCCCGAGACGGTAACCGGAGTCCACTCTTTCCCGTTTGTTGACGGGGAGGTGGAAGCCTTGATCATATCCCCCGATTTGTAATAGGTGATGAATTTCCCTTCGTGAAGAATACTTTTCTGACTCTCAACCGGGCCGATCAGGTGGTTCTGCGTGATCCTGCTCCAGTTCAGGAGATTGGGATTCTGTTGGTGAATATTCACCTTGATCCTGTATTTCCTCGTGGTTATTCCGTCTTCAGCGGTTGTTTCGATCGACTCCAGCCGTTTAAAGGCAACGGAATCTTCTCCGTTCCAAAGGTATGTGCTGTCTCCGTTCTGCAGGTTGATAACGATCTTGGAAAAGGAGTATGACGTTTTCCCTGAAACTTTCAGTGAAATGCTGTCGACATCGAAAAGATAGGGAAGTGAATCCTGGTTGAATATCAGGCTGTTGAGCTGGTCGATGGTGAACTTGACACCTGGAAGTACCTTGGTGGTGTCTTTCTTGGACTCCATGCTGAACGAATAGATCTGGGCGTCGTGAGAAAATTCGAACTCACTTTCCGACGAATTGAGGCAGGAAGAGAATGCCAAGACCCATAATAGTAATAAGACAGCTCTGTGGAGATATTTTAATGTCATTTGTTTCAAAAAAATATTGTACAGTTGGTATAAGTTCTGCAAAAGTAGAAAGATTTTTCGCTTAAACCATAGCAAAATAAATATTTAAAGAAAATTTTGAGTTATTTTATTCTTTAAATGATGCTGAGTGGAGTCCAAATATCTGTTTATGATTGCATTATCCAATGGGATTGACGGAGCTTTCACCCCAGTGAGGAGTCTCTTGGCGGCAACCTCGATAAAGGCTTCGTCCCAGAGATTCTTTTCGATAAAGGTAGACAACAGGCGAGCTCCGCCCTCAACCAGAAGCGAGTGGATCCTTTCGGTATAGAGCTGTTGCAGGATCTGCCGGTTGGTGTCTCCTTCGAAATCGATGATGATGGGTTTCACGTTCTCCTTTTTTACCCGATAATCTCCCCGGGTGAAGACGATAACCTTTGCGTCGTCGTTAAAGATGGCTGCATTTGACGGAATCCTTCCCTCCCTGTCGATCACTATCCTTGTCGGATTATCTCCGTACCATTTCCGGGCGGTAAGTTTCGGATTGTCCAGTATGGCGGTGTCGGTGCCAACCATGATGCCCTCCACCCGGGTGCGAAACTTGTGGACGATGGAGTGCGTCACCTCATTCGAGATCTGGGCTGGAGCCACTTCCGCGGACGACCGGCTATGGTCGATGAATCCATCGGCACTTTGCGCCCACTTAAGGATCACATAGGGACGGTTATATAGTTGGTTCACGAAAAAGAACCGGTTTAAATCCTCGGCCTCCTTCTCGAGGGTACCTACCGTAACTTCTATTCCCGCTCGCCTCATCTTTTCGATACCTTTCCCCGACACCTTTGGATTGGGATCCAGAACAGCTACAACCACTTTCGGGATTCCCTTCTCGATGACCAGGTCGGCACAGGGCGGCGTTTTCCCGTGATGGGCGCATGGCTCCAACGAAACATAGAGGGTGGAGGAAGAGAGCAGTGAGGGGTCCTTTACGGAACGGACAGCATTCACTTCGGCGTGGGCTTCGGCAAACTGGCGGTGATACCCCTCCCCGATAATCTTGCCGTCATGCACGATAACCGCCCCGACCATGGGGTTGGGCCGGGTAAAACCTTCTCCTTTCTTGGCAAGCTGCAGGCAGCGGTGCATAAATTTTTCGTCTGTCGTCATTTTTTCTATCTTTGTTTAACGAAACAGTCCCCGCGATGCAAGATATAAAAAGCTACCTAAATGATGAACTGGGCACCCGCTACTCCCCAGGAGAGATCAGCTACCTGACCCGCCTGATACTGGAAAGGGGGCTTTCGATCCCGCTGACGGATATTCTGGCATGCAAATTTAACCATTTATCCGATGTGGCAGTGCGCAAAGTGCATGAAATTGCCGGACGGTTGAAGCAGGGCGAGCCCATCCAGTATATACTGGGCGAGACCGATTTTTTCGGTCTCACCTTTTCGGTCGACTCTTCGGTACTGATTCCGCGCCCCGAAACTGAGGAGTTGGTGCAATGGATCATCAACACCACCATTGATGGGGCCGTAAAGATTCTCGACATCGGAACAGGCAGCGGTTGCATTGCCGTCACATTGGCGAAGAAGTTGCCGATGGCCGAGGTGCATGCCTGGGATGTCTCGTCGGCTGCACTCGAGGTGGCCCGAAAAAATGCGGAGAGGAATGGAGTACATCTCATTTTTTCGGAAAGGGATGTGCTGCAGGATCCTGTTCCGGAAGTAAAATTCGACATTGTGGTGAGTAACCCTCCTTACGTGACAGCGTCTGAAAAGGAGGATATGGAAGAGCATGTGCTGAAGTTCGAGCCCCATCTGGCCCTCTTTGTTCCGGACGACGATCCGCTGCTCTTTTACCGTAAGATAGCCGACGTTGCCGGATTGAACCTGAAGCGGGGAGGCTCCCTTTTCTTCGAGATTAACCGTGAAAAGGGGGAGCAGGTGGAGGTTTTGCTACGACAAAAAGGGTTCCGGAGTATCGAACGGCTGAAGGATATTTCCGGTAATGATCGGATGGTTAGGGCTGTCAGGGAGTAAGAGGATGGAGAGTAATACCAGAGCGCGAAAACCGGTTTCGGAAGAGGTGGCCTATCAACGTATGGCCAGGCTCTGTTCGATGAGGGAGTATGCTACCTTTGATATCCGGCAGAAGTTGCAACGAATGCAGCTCGACGAGGGTGTGGTGCGCGCCATTCTCTCCCGGCTGGAGAAGCATCGCTTTATCGATGATGCCCGGTTTGCCCGCAGCTTTATCAGTGACAAGCTTCGTTTTGGCAAATGGGGGAGAGCCAAAATCGTTTATGCTCTCAGGCAGCGACAGGTTCCGCAGGAGATCATCGACGAGGCGTTCGACGCTCTTCCCGATGAGGCGGTCACCCGGCAGCTAAGACCGCTCCTGGAAAAGAAACTGCAATCATTGCAGGGAAAGAGCGGATATGAAAGGCGGACCAAAGCCATCCGGTTTGCGCTGAACCGGGGATTTTCAATGTCGGAGATCCTGGAGTGTCTAGGTGAAATCGAGGAGGAGTGAATGGATAATGATAACCCTTTTGAACTGCTTGTCGGATCTCTTCTTTCCGGATTGTTGTCTACTCTGCAATACCCGGTTGTTACCTTCCGAAGAGGGAGTCTGTCTGCAGTGTCTCCATGTACTTCCCAGGACAGAAAACTACAAGGAGCCCGGTAATCAGGCCGAGACACTTTTAGCTGGGAGGTTCCCGTTTGTGAGGGTGGCAACATTCTGCATCTATTCGAGTGGAGGTGTGCTGCAACCGCTTATCCATCAACTCAAGTATGATGGCAAGAGGGAGATAGGCACCCTGTTGGGGAGATTGTTCGGCAGAGATCTGTATGGAAGTGAATTTATCCGTTCCATCGATCTTATTGTGCCTGTACCCCTGCACCCCGCAAAAGAGAAGCTCAGGGGGTTCAATCAGGCGGAAGTGATTGCCCGGGGGTTGTCCGAAACCACCATGATTCCTCTATCCACCGGAAACCTGGTACGCTCCATCTCCAATCCCACGCAAACCCGTCGTACAAAAACGGAGCGCTGGGAGAACGTGAAAGGGATCTTCGACCTGCTCGATCCCTCCCTCTATGCCGGAAAACATCTCCTGCTGGTTGACGATATCATCACTACCGGGTCGACAATCGAGGCGTGCGCCTATGCCCTGCTGAAAAGTCCGGGAGTAAGGATAAGCATCGCCACACTGGGTGAAGTGTTGTGACAATAAAAAATTATCTATCCACCCTGCACATTGTGCCGTTTTTTGCTCTAAAAAGACTATTTTTGCAGTTCATTAAGTTATGGAGATATGAAAACTGTAGAAAAATTAACAGCCGAAAAGCTTCTCAAGATAAAAGCGGTCAAGCTGCAGCCATCGAACCCTTTTACCTGGGCTTCGGGATGGAAGTCGCCCATCTATTGCGATAACCGGAAACTGATGTCTTATCCGCCCATACGCAACTTCCTCAAGGTTGAGTTTTCACGGATAATCCTTGAAAAGTTTCCGCAGGTAGAAGCGATTGCCGGCGTGGCAACAGGAGCCATAGCTCCCGGAGCCATCGTGGCCGATGCGTTGGGACTTCCGTTTGTCTATGTTCGCTCGGCACCTAAGGATCACGGATTGGAGAACCTGATTGAAGGTGATCTGAAACCGCGGCAAAAGGTTGTGGTGATAGAAGACCTTGTCTCTACAGGGCAAAGCAGTCTGAAGGCAGTTGAAGCGATTCGACAGAGCGGATCGGATGTACTTGGCATGGTGGCAGTTTTCACATATGGCTTTCCTGCTGCTGAAGCCAACATGAAGGAGGCTCGTGTAGATCTGATTGCGCTGACCAATTACAATGCTATTCTGGATGAGGCGCTCAAGATCGATTATATCGCTGAATCTGACGTGAAGACATTGCAGGATTGGCGTAAGAATCCCGAAACGTGGGGAACCACAAAAAAGACAACCCGATGACAGAATTTACCAGCGACGTAAAGACCATTTTTCACAATGATGAGGTTGTCTTCCACGTGCTCTCTGATCTGAGCAAGCTAGAATTGATAAAAGATCAGATCCCTGCCGACAAGATCAGGGATTTTGCGTTTGATAGTGACTCCTGCTCGTTTCGGGTCGATCCGGTAGGCGAGGTGAAGTTCCGGATTGTGGACCGGGAGCCGAACAAACTGGTCAAGTTCAAATCCGAGAACCTCCCCTTTGAGGTTTTCCTTTGGATCCAGTTGGTGCAGAAGGCCGAAAAGGATACCAGGATGAAGATTACCCTTCGGGCCGATCTCAACCCATTTATCAAGGGTATGGTTTCGAAACCGCTGCAAGAAGGGTTGGAGAAAATAGCCGACATGATTGCAGTGTTGCCTTACGACCGGATCTGACAGGCGTTTTTCCGCTACAGAAAGAAGATACTTGCCCCGGCAATGCTGATCACTGCCCCGATCACCTGGCGGACGGTAATCTTTTCATTGAACATGATGGCCGAAGGCACAATGATAAAAATGGGAACCAGAGCCATCAGCGTAGCGGCAATGCCGGTGTGGGTGTGCTGCACGGCAAATAGCGATAGCGCCACGCCCACGAAAGGCCCGAAAACAGCCCCCAGGGTGATGGATTTCATGCTTGCCCGGTCTTTCACGGCCAGGGAGACCCTTCTCCACCGTTTCAGAAAAGTGACCAGCAGGAAAAAAGAGACAAATCCGAAAATGGCCCTGATCTGCGTGGCCGCAACGGCATCGTAATCGCCCATCCCCTTCTTGCTCAACACCAGGCCGACAGCCTGCCCCAGAGCGCCGCCAAGCGCATAGAAGAACCCCTTGAGCGGAATATTGAGCTTCAACTTCTTGCCGGCCACGGCAATGATGATTCCCGTGATGCTGACTACTATCCCCAAGATACTTTTTACCGGCAATATCTCCGCCAGGAAAAGCCACCCGATAATTGCCGTTATCATCGGAGCCAGGCTCATGATCAGCTGTGAGGTGCGCGATCCGATCAGGGTGTAGGATTTGAAGAGGAAGAGGTCGCCCAGAAAAAAACCTACCACTCCCGACAGTCCCAGCCAGAACCAGTTGTATGGCGCCGCATCTACCGGAAAGAACATCCCGCGGGTAAATAGCGTGGTGATGCCAAGAAAGAGGATTCCCAGAAAGATCCGGATGATGTTTACCGACAGCGAGCCCACCTTTGCACCCGCCTTTTGAAAGAAGAGGGCGCTCAACGTCCAGCATACGGCTGTCAGTAGCGATGCGATCTCGCCGATGTGTGATTGAAACAGCATGAAATTGTCTATCGGTCCTGTTTGTCCAAAAAATTATGCAAAGGTAGGTGAATATGGGCAATTTCCCGTTATGAACCGGTAACAGATTTTTTCAATTTTTGCACTGCTGCCTCTACCGACTCCTCCCCACCGAGCAACGAGACGAACTTGCTGCCGATGATGGCTCCCGAAGCGTGGTCACAGGCCGCGTCGAAGGTGGCCTTGTTGGATATTCCGAACCCGATGAGCCGGGGATGGCGCAGATTCATGCCGTTCACCCGCCTGAAGTATTGCAGGTTCTCTTCCCCGAAACCCGACTTTGCACCGGTGACCGATGCCGACGATACCATGTAGATAAAGCCGCCGGTGTTTTCATCAATCAGCCGGATGCGCTCCTCCGACGTTTCCGGAGTGATCAGCATGATCATGTGAAGACCATATTTTTCGGTACTGCCCTTGTACTCCCGCATATATTCGGCAAATGGCAGGTCGGGAATGATCAGCCCGTCGATACCGCAGCGTTGTGCCTCGGCACAGAACCTGTCGAACCCGAACTGCAGGATGGGATTCAGATAACCCATCAGTACCAACGGGGTCTCTACCGCAGTACGGATCTGGTCGAGTTGTCTGAAAAGCACTTTCAAACTCATGCCATTCCTGAGCGCTTCTGTTCCCGATGCCTGGATGACAGGTCCGTCAGCCATCGGATCGCTGAAGGGGATACCTATCTCGATCAGGTCTACGCCATTTTTTTCGAGCGACCGGATGATCGGGACGGTGTCGTCGAGGTTGGGATATCCTGCCGTGAAATAGACGGAGAGGATGTTTTTACTCTTTTGTTGAAACAATCGATCTATTCTGTTCATATTGGATGAAGGTGATTTATGATTTCAGCGTTGCAATAAAGTGTCTGATCTTTTGAAGATCCTTCTTGGCCGGAGTAATCTCGAACCGGCTGTTGATATCAATCCCGATCAGTTTCGGGTGAAGGAGAGTTTTCAATATCCCGGTGTCGTGCGGAGCAATTCCGCCGCTCAGCAAAAAGGGAGTGTCGCCGCTGTAGTCAGAGAGCAGGTTCCAGTCGAACCGCCTCCCCGAGCCGCCGTGTAGTTTGGTTTGGGTGTCGAACAGGAAGTAGTCGCACGTGTCGCGGTACTCGGTTGCCGTCTCATCGGGAAACCGGTCGCCCACAGACAACGATTTGATCACTCCTATGCCGGTTTGCCGGATCTCCTCACAAAATAGTGGGGACTCACTGCCGTGAAGCTGTACCAGCTCCAGTCCGAAAAGCGATGCCGTTTCGATGATCCGCTCTTTCGGTGCATCCACAAAGACTCCTACCCGCCTTGCCTGTTGAGGCAGGTATGCCGGAATCTCGCTTACATAACGGGGGGATGCCGGATGGAAGATAAACCCTATCCAGTCGGCCCCGGCCCGTTCCACCCCTTGTATGTTGGCCGCATCGCGCATTCCGCAAACCTTGATCAGTCTCATCTTCCCATGCCCCCCTTTCCCGATTTTATCCCTTCGATAAACTTTGCCAGGCCTGCTCCGGGATTGGCCTGCTTCATGAAGTTCTCCCCGATGAGGAAACCGAGGTATCCCGCCTTGCGAAGCGCCGTCACCGTTTCCGGATTTGAGATCCCGCTTTCCGATACCCGGACGGCATCCTTTGGCAACAATCGGGCCATCTTGCTGGATTTTTCCAGATCGGTCACGAAGCTGCCGAGGTTCCGGTTGTTGACACCGATGATGTCGTTTTCAGGCGCAATATGTCCGGTCTCCCGTTCGTCGTGAAGCTCCAGCAGCACCTCCAATCCCAGCTGCTTTGCAAACCGTGTAAGCCGGAAGCTCTCCTCTACTGTAAGTGCCGCTGCGATCAGCAGGATGGCACTGGCTCCCGCCAACCGGGCCTGCAGGATCTGATACTCATCCACGATAAACTCCTTGCGCATCACCGGGATCGATGCCTGGGCTGCCACCTGTTGCAGGTCGTCCAGCCTGCCTCCAAAATAGGCGAGGTCGGTCAGCACCGACAGTGCAGCAGCTCCGGCTTTCTCATACCCTCCGGTCACCTCCACCGCATCGGCATGTTGATTTATCCACCCCTTGCTCGGCGATCGGCGTTTGAACTCAGCGATGATTCCCGTATCGGATCGGAGTAAAGCCTCCTTCAGTGAGTAGACGGGTAGGGAGCAATCTGCCACCTGTCGTTCCAGGCTGGTGTATGATATACTCCTCTTTTGCCTCTCTATTTCGTATCGCTTGTGGGCGATGATTTCATTCAAGATATCTCTCATGTGGGTTTCTCTTATCCGTTAACTTCGATAAACCGTTTGAGTGCATTCAACGCCTTTTTTCCGTACAACGACTCCCGTGCTATCCCGATACACTCCGCGATCGGTTTCTCCGGTTCGATGATCTGAATGGCGAATGCGGCATTGGCTACAACCACCTCCATCTGGGCCCGCGTTGCCGTGCAGTTGAGCACCTTGTTGAAGAGGGAGACCGCCTCGTCGATTGTCTCTCCTCCAAAGATTTCAGCCTCTGTTACCCTGCTGAACCCCAGCTCTTCGGGCATGAAAAGCTGTTCGCCCCGGTTGGTGATCACCTTGAACTGCCCCGTAAGCGAAATCTCATCGTAGCCATCCAGGCTGTGAACGATGCCGAACTTTTTACGGCTCGCCTGATAGATATAACTGTAGAGACGCGCCATCGAGAGGTCGTAAACCCCCAGCAGCTGGTACTCCGGATCTGACGGGTTGATGAGTGGGCCGAGCACGTTGAAGAAATTTCTTACACCCAGACTTTTTCTCACCGGTGCCACCGCCTTGAGTGCCGGGCTGAAGAGCGGGGCATGAAGGTAGGCGATGTTGGAATGTTCGATGCTTCTTTTCAGGATATTTATGTCGGTGGTGAATCTGATCCCCTGCCGCTCCATGGCGTTGCTCGATCCGCTGACTGATGTTGATCCGTAATTTCCGTGTTTCACAACGGGATATCCGGCGCCGGCAACCACAAAACAGGCAGATGTGGAGATGTTGAAGGTGTTTTTCCCGTCGCCCCCGGTTCCGACAATATCGATGGCCCCGTACTCTTTCAGCTCTACCGGCACCCTCATCTCCACCAGTGCCTCACGGAATCCGAGCACCTCCTCTACCGAGATGCTGCGCATCAGAAAGATTGTGATCAGGGCAGAGACCTGTGTGTCGGGCAGCTCTCCCCTTACGATGGCCATAAGCATTTCGCGCGCTTCGTTGCGGCTCAGGTACTGGTACTCCAGTAACTTGACAAGTATATGTTTCATTTTTCCAGGAAATTTTTTACGATTGTTGTTCCCAATGGGGTAAGGACCGATTCCGGATGGAACTGGACGCCGTGGATATCCAGGCTCTTATGTTTGATTGCCATGATCTTTCCCGACTCGTCCCGGGCCGTCACCTCCAGTTCGGATGGGAAATGGTTGTCCGATACGATCCAGGAGTGGTAGCGACCGACCTCTATCCGCTCCGGGAGTTCGTTGAAAATATAATCGGGGGCGACTATACTGATGGGGGTCTGTACGCCGTGGTGCACCAGGGGAGTGTTCTCGAGGATGGCTCCGAACGACAGACCAATTGCCTGGTGACCCAGACAGACGCCCAGTATGCTTTTCAGATGCGCATACTGCCGGATCAGGGGCAGCAGGTCACCCGCCTCCTCCGGAATTCCCGGTCCGGGAGATAGGATAATCTTGTCGTAGTTGACCACCTCCTCCAGATCGATCTTGTCGTTCCGGATGACGTCGATATCGGTGTAGCCCAATGTGCGGACGACATGACGCAGGTTGTAGGTGAAGGAGTCGTAGTTGTCGAATATCAATATTTTCATCTTCTTGATCTGTTCTGTTAAACGTCATGCATTGTTCAGCTTCCCTGCCAGGTCGATCGCCTTCTTGAGGGCTCCCAGCTTGTTGTTGACCTCCCGGAGTTCATTCTCGGGAACGCTCTGTGATACGATTCCTGCACCGGCCTGGTACCAGAGCTGGTTGTTCCGGCTCACAAAGGTGCGGATGGTGATCGCCTGATTGATATCGCCGTTGAAACCGATAAACCCGATACAGCCCCCGTATGCCCCGCGGTTGTGCTCTTCGATCTCCGAGATCAGTTGCATCGCCCTCACCTTGGGTGCTCCCGAGAGGGTCCCGGCGGGGAAGGTGTCGAAAAAGGCCTGGATGGGATGGACGCCCTCATCGAGCGTTCCGCTTACACGTGAGACCAGGTGGATGACGTGCGAGTAATACTGCACCTGCCGGTAAAAATCGAGCTTGACCCTTTGGGCGTTCCGGCTCAGGTCGTTCCGGGCCAGGTCGACCAGCATCACGTGTTCGGCATTCTCTTTGGGGTCGTTTTTGAGGCGTTCGGTCGCCCGGGCATCCTCCTGAATGTTCCCTGTACGTTTGGCCGTTCCGGCAATCGGATCGATGCTGATTGTCCTGCCGGTAATCCGGCAATGGGTCTCGGGCGACGAGCCGAAGATGCGGAAGCCGCCAAAGTCGAAGTAGAAGAGATAGGGTGAGGGATTGATGGTACGCAAGGCGCGGTAAACCTTGAAATCATCGCCCGAGAACTCCTGCACGAAACGGCGGGAGAGAACGATCTGGAACAGATCGCCCCGATAACAGTGATCGATCCCCTGCCTTACATGCTCTATGAACTGCTCGTCGGTAATGGGACTCGATTCCCGGCCGTGGATAAAGAAGTCGTACGATGCGAAATTCCTGGCATTGATCCGGTTCTCCAGTATATGGAGGGAGCTCTCTTCGCCATCGGAAAGCAGTTCGATCAGCAGCAGTTCGTCGCTCTGGTGGTTGAAGACCATCAGGTATTTGTAGAGGATATACCTCATATCGGGTGCGTCGTTGCGCTCCTCGGTACTCTCCTTGATGTTGATCCCCTCGGTATACTTCACACAGTTGAAGGTGGTATAGCCGAAAAGTCCCGTTAGGGATGCATTGTCGCCCTGGATCCGGAAATTGCTGATAAAGCTGCTCAATGCCGCTGATATGGTAACCTCTTCCGATATACGGGTATTGACGGTTCTGCCGTCGGGATAGCTTTCGATACACTCGCCCCGGTTAATGTCGATGCAGGCAATCGGTTTCAGTCCGATATAGGATGTGCTGTTCTCGTTGGCGTGATAATCGGAGCTTTCGAGCAGAGCCGACTGGGGAAAGGCGTCACGGACCTTCAGGTAGAGGCTTACCGGCGTATGGAGGTCGCCCATCACCTTTTTGCAGTTCGTTGTATAAGCGTATGACATGGCTGTTGTTTTTTTCAATTTTAATCCTTCTTCACTCACTCTATAATATCGTTGATCTTGAAATAGGTCTCCAGGTCCTTGTCGCCTCGACCCGACAGGGTGAGGACAACCAGATCGCCCTGGTTGAACCGGATCTTGTCGAGGGCAGCTATCGCATGGGCCGATTCCAGGGCAGGAATGATCCCTTCGTTTCGGGTGAGTGCAAGACCTGCCCGCAGTGCTTCGTCGTCGTTGACGGCAACCACTTTTGCCCGTCTGGTTTTAGCCAGATGGGCGTGGATGGGACCGATACCCGGATAGTCCAGTCCTGCCGAGATGGAATAGGGTTCGGTGATCTGCCCGTCTTCGGTCTGCATCACCAATGTTTTGCATCCATGGATGATCCCTTCGGTGCCGATCTGGATGGTGGCGGCAGACTCTCCGCTGTGGATCCCCTTGCCGCCCGCTTCGGCCAGCACGATCTTCACTCTCTCCTCAGCAAGGAAGTGGTAGATGGTTCCGGCGGCGTTGCTGCCTCCGCCCACGCACGCAACAAGGTAATCGGGAGAGGGACGGTTCTCCTTTTCCATCAGTTGCCTGCCGATCTCTTCACTGATGACCGACTGCAGTCGGGCCACCATGTCGGGGTAGGGGTGCGGTCCTACGGTGGAGCCGATGATGTAGTGGGTGTTTGCGGGGTTGCAGCACCAGTCGCGTATCGCCTCGTTGGTAGCATCCTTCAGCGTCATGTTTCCCGAGGTGACCGGGACGACCGTCGCGCCCAGCATCTCCATCTTTCTGACGTTGACCGCTTGTCGCTCCACATCGGTCTTGCCCATATATACGATACACTCCATCTGCATCAGCGCACAGACGGTGGCGGTTGCCACACCATGCTGTCCGGCGCCGGTTTCGGCGATGATCCTGCTTTTCCCCAGTTGTTTGGCGACGAGGATCTGGCCGATGGTGTTGTTGATCTTGTGTGCCCCGGTGTGGTTCAGGTCCTCCCGCTTGAGGTAGACACGGCAACCGTGCCTGGCGGAGAGGTAGCCGGAGAGGTAGAGCGGAGACGGCCTGCCCACATAATCCCTCAGCAGCCGGTTGAACTCCTCCCTGAAGGCGTCGCTTTCCAGGATCTCCAGGTAGGAGTCCTGCAGTTCGGTGACGCAGCGGTGAAGAATTTCGGGGATATAGGCCCCGCCGAATTCACCGTAAAATCCCGATTTATCCACTGAAAATTTTTGCATATCCTGTTGTTTTTGTCAATTCCAACGAAAAAAGCCTGTCGCAGGTGCGACAGGCTTCTCTATATTGTTGCTCATTCTTGCTGATAGATACGACTGCTTCCCTTACGACCGGTCGGGTAGTAAGTGACGCCACCAATATCTGTTTGCAAGTGAAGTGTACATTTTCGTCTTATTTTGCTGCAAATGTAGGATGAAAAAAATAAAATGCAATATGTTTTTAAAAATTTAACATTTTTAATATTTGGGTGGCAGCTACTGGCAAGATGATGGGTCTTATGCCCGTAGCTGTAGGTGGAGCCACGGATGCCGGTATGTAGGAGAGGGTGTCGCTTTGTTTTTGTAGCTAAAAAGTCGTTTCTTTGTCCTGCTCAAAGTCCTGCTCAAAGCCTGGCGATTATTTCCAACAAACAACATAAGATCACTTTTTTATGAGAAAAGCTCAACTTCTAACAATACTTTTGCTTCTGGCAGCGGTTTTCGCTGCCGGAGCACAACCAAGAAGAGAGATTACCCTAAAAAAGGGGTGGCTCTTTTCCCGCGAAGATAATCCGGCCGCAGCTCAATCCGGGTTCAATGATGGCAACTGGCAATCGGTGACGGTTCCACACGATTGGGCCATTTACGGCCCGTTCGACAAGTCGAACGATATCCACCGGATGGCTATCGTTCAGGACGGACAGACCACTGCTATTGAACATTACGGCCGGACAGGGGGATTGCCCTTTACCGGTGCAGGATGGTACCGGAACCGGTTTACCATCCCCGGCTTTACCGGCGGGAAGCGGGTCCATCTCCTGTTCGACGGGGCGATGAGCAATGCCCGGGTTTATGTAAACGGCAGGGAGGTAGGTTACTGGCCCAACGGATACAACAGTTTTTATTTCGATATTACAGACTTTGTTCATGAGGAGGGGAGGGAGAACCTGTTGGCTGTCCGGCTCGAAAATTTTGAAGAGCAGTCGCGCTGGTACCCGGGTGCAGGGCTTTACCGCAATGTACACCTGATTGTTACGGAGAAAACATATATACCTATCTGGGGAAGCTACGTCACTACTCCCGTTGTGACCCCCGGTTTTGCACGGGTGAATGTCCGTACGCGCGTGGAGAGTGCCGGCGGGGGGACCTTGAAGCTGGTCACTCAGATCAGGGATGAGACGCAGCAGACAGTCGCTACTGCAGAGAGCACTCTCTCGGAAAGCGATATGGGCCAGTTCTCACAGGAGCTGGTCGTTGAAAATCCCCGGTTGTGGGACATCAAACAGCCGAACCTCTATACAGCGGTATCCCGGCTGTATGAAGATGGTCGGCTGGTGGATGAGTACTGCACCCCTTTCGGAATCCGGACCCTGGAGATCAGGCCCGACGAGGGATTCTTTCTCAACGGCAGAGAGGTCAAGTTCAAGGGTGTCTGTCTCCATCACGACTTGGGACCGCTGGGTGCTGCCGTCAATGAGGCGGCCATCCGTCGCCAGATACGTACCATGCAGGATATGGGTGCCAATGCGATCCGCACCTCCCACAACATGCCCGCACCCGAATTTGTCCGGATTGCCGATGAGATGGGGATGATGCTGATGGTGGAGAGCTTCGACGAATGGGCCATCCCGAAGGTGAAAAATGGGTACAACCGCTATTTCAAGTCGTGGGCGGAGAGGGATCTGGTCAACCTGTTGCACCACTACCGGAACAATCCCAGTGTGGTGATGTGGTGTATCGGCAATGAGGTGGAGGAGCAGAGCCATAAGCATGGTTCGCGGGTGGCGAGATTCCTGCAGGATATCTGTCACCGGGAGGATCCGACGCGTCCGGTAACCAACGGGATGGACCGGCCCGATCAGGTACTTTCCAACCATATGGCGGCGATGATGGAGGTCCCGGGATTCAACTACCGGCCCTTCCGTTACCGGGAGGCGTATGACCGCCTGCCACAACAGATCATACTGGGCAGTGAGACCGCCTCCACCCTCAGTTCGCGCGGGGTATACAAGTTTCCGGTAGTGCGGAGGTCGATGGCCCAGTACGATGACCACCAGGCGTCATCGTACGACGTGGAGCACTGCAGCTGGTCGAATCTGCCAGAGG
>ENA-UOYA01001534-UOYA01001534.1-activated-sludge-metagenome-genome-assembly--contig:-NODE-1534-length-24251-cov-5.074558_pt1 | contig 24251 bp, 21 predicted proteins | sample MGYA00238163_ERZ764804 | MGnify/ENA primary metagenome ERZ764804 (study PRJEB28919, sample SAMN05720223) | activated sludge metagenome | isolation source: Anaerobic digester | place: Hong Kong... | reverse complement strand
TTTCACGGCACTCCGCGAGATAAATTGTGCGGACGGTTAAGCGGCGCGCCAAGGAGGAAATGAAATGAAAGTAATTATGACGGGCGGAGGCACCGGCGGGCATATCTATCCGGCCATCGCCATCGCAGACAGGATCAAGAGAAGACACCCCGATGCGGAGATCCTTTTCGTCGGAACGGGAAGAGGCATGGAGAAAGAGCTTGTGCCCAAAAACGGCTATGATATCCGTTTTATTACGGTGAGCGGATTTCACCGGAAAAAGCTTTGGAAGAATGTCAAAACGGCTGTCGATCTTGTCAAGGGGAACATCCAGGCCGCCAGAATTCTGAAGGAATTCAAACCGGATCTCGTCATCGGGACCGGCGGTTATGTCTGCGGACCGGTCGTCAGGGCAGCGCATAAAAGGGGAATCAGGACCTTCATCCATGAGCAGAACGCGTTCCCGGGAATGACCAATCGAATTCTGGAAAAATACGCGGACAAGGTCTTTATCAGCTTCCCCGAATCAAAACGGTATTTTAAAGACCAGAGCAAGCTGGTGGTAACGGGCAACCCCATCCGCAAAAGCTTCCTGCTGTGCAGTCTGAACCACAGCAGGGGAAAGATGAATATCGGGGCGGGAGAATTCGTGGTTCTGTGCTTCGGCGGAAGCCTCGGATCCGGCAAGATCAACAGCACCATGATCCGGGTCGTGGAAGCGGCGACCGGCATGCCGGATATGCGGCTGTTCTTCATCACCGGCAGAAACTATTATGATAAGGTTCTTGATTCACTGAAAAAAGAAGGAATTGAACTTACGGACAACATAAATATCATGGAATATGCAGATAATATGCACGAATATCTTTCCGCCGCCGATCTGGTGATCAGCAGGGCGGGTGCGCTGACCGTCTCCGAGATCACAGCCTGCGGAAAGGCGGCCATTCTTATTCCATCCCCAAATGTGACCGGGAACCACCAGTACTTCAACGCGAAGGTCGTAGCCGATAAAGGCGGCGCCATCATCATTGAGGAGAAGGATCTGACGGACGAAAAGCTTCTTGGAACCATTCTGCGGCTGAAGAACAACAGAGAAGCGATCAACAGCATGTCCGCGGCCAGCGCGAAGGTGGGAAAAATCGACGCGGTCGATGCGATTTATGACCATCTGGACATCTAGCCAGGCGATATATCTCATATTTGATATAGTAACACCTTTCACAGAACTTCATATTATGATTAAGAGTTGCCGAAATAGCATCTCTGAGCTCGCAAAATCAGGCTGAACGATGAATTCTCCGGCCTGAATTCTGCCGGCGGTGTAAGCCAACGCGGCGAAAGCCCCGGGCAGAATGTTATGCGGAATATGATATTCTGCGGAGGTGTAATTCTTGTGGAACAATTTCGTATAAACGGTGGTGCAAAGCTGACCGGCGAGTATGAGCTTTCGGGAGCGAAAAATGCAGTGCTTCCAATTCTTGCCGCAACCATCGTTACAGGGAACGAATGCAAAATAAAATGCTGTCCGGATTTGTCCGATGTTCACACAATGTTCAACATTCTGAGAGATCTCGGATGCAGAATTACAGAAGAAGAGGATGGGGTGGTCGTCGACACGCGTCCCATCGATTCCTTTACCATACCGGAACATCTGATGAGAGAAATGCGGTCCTCCGTTTTTTTAATGGGGCCGATGATCGCCAGATGCGGAAAAGTAACACTGAGCTATCCCGGCGGATGCGAAATCGGCTTAAGGCCTATCGATATCCACTTGTCAGCCCTGAAAAAACTGGGCGTCACTATCAAGGAAGCCCACGGCTTCATGGAATGTACCGCAGACAGACTTGTGGGAGACAGGATTCTCCTTGACTTCCCCAGTGTCGGAGCCACGGAAAACGTAATGCTTGCCGCAACTGCGGCGGAAGGCGAAACACGGATCATCAATCCTGCAAAGGAACCGGAAATCATAGATCTTCAATGTTTTTTGAACGCCTGCGGCGCAGACGTCAGAGGAGCCGGAACCGGAGAAATCGTGATCAATGGCAAAAAATCATACCACCAGGTGGAACATAAGGTCATTCCTGATAGAATAGAAGGGGGGACCGTTTTAGCGGCAGCGGCCATCACAGGAGGAAGCGTCATCCTGAGAAATGCCATACCGGAACATATGAGTATGACTTTGTCAAAGTTCAAAGAAGCCGGCTGCAGGATACGGGAAGGAAATGATTTCGTAGAAATGATCTCTCCCGCCAGACTGAAAGCGGTGGAAACGGTCAGGACCCAGCCTTATCCGGGATTTCCCACCGACATGCAGTCGCAGTTTCTGACCCTGATGACCGTGGCGCAGGGTACCAGCGTCATTACGGAAACCATCTTCGAGAGCCGTTTCAAGCATGTGGAGGAGCTCAGAAAGATGGGGGCCAGGATCAAAGTGGACGGAAGGACCGCTGTGGTTACAGGCGTAAAAGGTCTTACGGGGGCCAGAGTCGTCGCAAAGGATCTGAGAGGAGGCGCTTCCCTGGTCATTGCAGGATTGGGCGCAGATGGAGAAACCGTTGTAGAAAACATTTGCCATATAGACAGGGGATATGATAAATTTGAAATGGCGTTGAGTAAAATCGGGGCCAGAATCAAGAGAGAAACAATAACGGATTAGACCTGAGGATATTCCGATATGAAAGAACAAGGAAGCGCAAGGAAAAAAAAGAAGAGGAGAAAGAAGCATTATCTTTTAAAATTCATCATTTTCGTTGCCTTTGCCACAGGGATGTACTTCTTTTTTACCTCCAGCCTGTTTGATATACAGAAAATAACGGTAGAAAATAATCGTCACTATACGGCGGAACAGATCATCAGCCTGGCGGGCGCAAAACCCGGTGAAAACCTGTTTGAAGCCTCACTTTCCGAAATGAAGGAAAGGCTTCTGGCAGATCCGTACGTAAAAAATGCAAAACTAAAAAGAAGATTGCCCGCCGAGGTCGCGATCATCGTTGAAGAACGCGCCGAGGATGCGGCGGTCCCCTACGGCAACCGGTTTATCATTATAGACAATGAAGGCATGGTTCTGAGGATCGCCGATACGGAGCCCGCCCTGACCCTGCTTTTTGGGATGACGGTCAAAAACATGAAGCCGGGCACGCCTTTGGAAGTGGAGGATAACGCTTCATTGACGGACACGCTTAAACTGCTTGCGGAAGTAAAAAAGCAGGAACTGTTTTTCAAGAAGATTGACATCTCAAAAATCATGGTCAAAGCATATATTTACGACCAGCTGATTTGCGAGGGGACTCCGGAGGATATCATAAACAATATGGATTCTCTTGAGGAGGTTCTATACGATTTGTATACGAAAGGGATTGAACGCGGTGTAATCAAAATGGGCAGTGATAAATACTTTTCATTCAGCCCCTTGGTAGAATAACGGATTGGGAGTGTTGGAACAGATGAAAAAATTCAGCGGTATGATCGTGATCGGGTTGCTTGCCCTGTTTATCGGGCTTGTCATATCCATTCAAATAACCACGACTCAGGGCTCGGATCAGGGGGGGCTGATTCCCGTCGCAAAGGCGCAGGGTTATCTGGAGGATCTGAAAAAAGTAAGAGCTGAGAAGGACGCCGCCCTGGAGGAACTGAATAAGCTTGAGGAAAGACTGGCCCAGATTGAGAAGGAAAAGTCGGACGAGGATTTTTTCCTGAAGGGCATTGTTTCTGATTTGGAAAAATTTAAAATGGCGGCAGGCGTCGTGGACGTAAAAGGGCCCGGCGTTATCGTCACAGTGGACGACCCTCTGCCGACGGAAGAGACTTCCGATGGATACAGCGTCATTATGCTGCGGTATGAACTGCTGCTTTCCCTTGTCAACAAGATGAAGGACGCCGGTGCAGAAGCTATTTCCATCAACGGACAGAGGATCATCGTCACCACCGAAATCAGCTTGGCGGGAGACAATGTGAACATCAATACGGTCCCCACCGCGCCCCCGTATATTATTAAGGCCATCGGAAATCCGGATACCATCGAATCGACTCTGACGATCCGCTTCGGCATCATCGAGCAGATGAAAAGCTACGGGCTTCGGATCAGTATTGACAAGAAGGAAGAAATTCAGATTCCGCGATACAGCGGGATCATCAAATACCGTTATGCAGAACCTGTCGAGGAAGAGGAATAGGCTGGTGGACGGAATGAAACTAAGAGTTCTCGGCTTTTTTCTGATTTGTCTGGCGGTGGGATTTTTCATCGTCATGCAGGCCAGAATCACCAACGGACAGAAGCTTTATGTGTCGGCGAAAACCATAACCGATTATGAAACAACCATCCTGAGCGAGACTGAGGATATGGACAGGATCAATCGGCTGATAGAGGAAACGGGCAAGAAGCTGCAGGAATATGAAGCGCTGGCAGATAAGGGAGACAGCGACCTGAAGGACAAGCTCCTGGAAGAACTGAGCTATTACAAGCTGATCAGCGGAGATACCGCCGTTCGCGGGGAAGGGGTCGTTGTGACCGTCGACGACGGAACCAGGGAACTGTATGAGGGAGAAGACCCGAATACGGTGCTCGTTCATGACATGGATATCCTGTTCATCATCAACGAACTGAACCGTTCCGGCGCGGAGGCGCTGTCGGTCAACGGGCAGAGGATCGTCAACGACACCTCCATCGCCTGCTCCGGTTATACGATTCGCATCAACGACCAGTTCTTTGCGAGACCTTTTGAGATTCGTGCCATCGGAGATTCCAAACGGATGGCGGCCGCGCTTATCGGGCCCGAGGGTTACGGGACCCTGCTTCAGGATTACGGAGTCATTTTCAGACTGACCATCAGGGAAGATCTGATTATTCCCAAATATACGGAGCCACAGTCGTATAAATATATGACAACGGCGAAAGAGGAGGAATAAAAATTGTTAATTGCGATGATTTTAGGACTGGCCGGAGGGATCGCGCTGGGCTTTGCCCTGAACATATCCTATCCGACAGAATACTCATTCTACATCACGATGGGCCTGCTCGCCGCCATTGACTCCATCCTGGGAGCAGCGAGATCCCATCTGGAAGGGAAATACAACAACCTGATCTTTATTACCGGATTTGTTACCAATGCGGTTTTAGCAGGTCTGCTCGCCTATCTCGGAGACCGTCTGGGAGTGCCGCTGTACTACGCCGCCATCCTTGTGTTCGGAGGCAGATTGTTCCAGAATCTGGCCGTGATCCGAAGGCTGATTATAGATAAATATATCATAAAAAAAGATAACGGCGTTATCAAGAAATAGGTGCACGGACGCCTGCCATATGGTATAATGATTCTATTGATTACGGTGCGGCATGCTGCAGCGGCTTAGCCGCAGGGAGGAATTAATATAACATGCTTTGACGCAGCTTGCATGTTATAATATTTATAAATCTAATGGTAACGGGAGGTTGCGGGGACTATGTTACATTTTGAAGTGAACGAGTTGAATACGGCGCAAATAAAAGTAATTGGCGTTGGCGGCGGCGGAAGCAATGCTGTCAATCGAATGATAGATGCAGGACTCAACGGCGTTAGTTTTATAGCAATCAATACGGACAAACAGGCGCTTGCGGGTTCCAAGGCGGAGACAAAACTGCAGATCGGGGAAAAGCTGACGAAGGGACTCGGCGCCGGCGCCAATCCTGAGATCGGCCAGAGAGCCGCGGAAGAGAACATAGACGACCTGACCAAGTTTATCGCAGGCTCCGATATGGTATTTATTACGGCAGGCATGGGCGGCGGTACCGGAACGGGGGCTGCGCCGATCATTGCAAAAGCCGCCAAGGATCTGGGCATACTAACGGTAGGCGTTGTGACAAAACCGTTCACCTTTGAAGGGAAAAAAAGAAAGGACCACGCCGAACTCGGGATCAAGTTCCTGAAAAAATACGTGGACTCCCTGGTCGTCGTCCCCAACGACAGGCTGCTGCAGATCGCGGAAAAGAACACCACCATGCTGGAAGCCTTTAAGATGGCGGACGAAGTTCTGAAGCAGGGCGTCCAGGGGATCTCCGATCTGATTGCGGAAGCAGGGCTGATCAATCTGGACTTTGCCGATGTGAAAACCGTTATGAGCGACCGGGGCATTGCCCATATGGGAGTCGGAAGAGGCAAAGGGGAAGACCGGGTCAAAGAAGCAGTCAAGGCGGCCATTGAAAGCCCGCTGCTGGAAACATCCATCAACGGAGCGAAGGCAATTTTACTTAACATCATGGGAGGCTACGATTTGGGCATGCTGGAGGTCAACGAAGCGGCTGACCAGATCGAGAAGGCGGCGGACAAGGACGCCATTGTGATCTTCGGAGCTTCCGTGAAAGAGGACATGCGTGACGAGATCGTCATTACAGTCATAGCGACCGGATTTGAAGACAGACCGGCAGACATATTATCGCCGAGCAGAGACAAGGCAGAGGCTCATGCCAAAGAGGAAGAAGGCACGGCTGGTACATCAGAAGGTGAGGAAAACCAACCTCAGGATGATGTTTTCCAAACAAAGATAACCGGTGCATTTGATATCCCGTCTTTTCTCAGCAAAGATAAATTGGGTTTTTAACTTAAAATCGAAAGGTGAGCCGGGGTAAAAGCCGGCTTTTCTAATGGTGTGTGGAATGAAGCTGATCACCTCCGGAGATAATCAGGTCTATAGGGCGGCGATCCAGTTAAAACAGAAAAAATACCGCGATGTGCAGAAAAGGTATCTGATCGAAGGCCCGAATCTCATCCGTGAGGCGCTGGGAAACGGCGAAAAAATCGACATGATCATCCACAGTGAGGACCTCACGGCGGAATCTTTCAGAAATGAAGACCTCGATCTGACGCAGACGGATGCTCCTGTAGCGGTCATGTCATCGGGACTTTTCCGCAGATTGTCTGATACCGAATCGCCTCAGGGGATCATGGCTGTCGTAAAGAAACGGATTTATTCGGAGGAGGAATTCTTCGCCGCAAAACCCGGGGCGAACGTTATCGTTCTGGACCGCCTTCAGGATCCGGGAAACGTCGGAACGATCCTGCGGACGGCTGACGCCGCGGGATACATGGGCGCCATCCTTTTGAAGGGCACCGCCGACGTCTATGCGCCGAAGATCGTCCGGGCGGCGGCTGGCTCCTTGTTCCGGCTTCCGGTGCTGATGGCGGATACGCCCGGCCATGTTGTCAGGCTCCTGAAGGAGCATGGAAAAACCATACTATGCGCCACGCTGAATGGCAGCAGATCCTATTATGACGCAGATTTAAAGGAGAATGCCGCAGTCATCATCGGAAACGAAGGCAATGGGGTATGCGAAGAGTTTCTGGACCGGTCGGACGTCCTGATCCGGATCCCGATGGAAGGTCCAGTCGAATCCCTCAATGCCGCGGTATCGGCAGGCATCCTGATGTACGAATCGGTGCGTCAGAGGCACAGACAACGATAATTCATGAAAACATAAAACATAAATAGAAATGGAGAACGGTTTATGCAGAATCAATTGATGAGAATTTTGCAGGAAGCGAAGGAACATCTGCAGAAGGCTTCCTCGGTTACTGAGACGGAAGAACTCAGAGTAAAGCTGCTCGGGAAAAAGGGCAAGCTGACAGAAATCCTGCGTTCGATGGGCTCCCTGGCTCCCGAGGAAAGAAAGGAATTCGGGAAGGCTGCCAATACGGTGAGAGCCGAAATCGAAGCGCTGTTGGAAGAAAAGTTCGCATTCCTGAAGGAGCGCCAGAAGGCGGATCGGTTTATCAGCGAAAAGATCGATGTAACGGAGCCGGGAGTCAGATACGATCTCGGCGTCAAGCATCCGATCACCATCACCATAGATGAAATTTCCCGCATCTTAATGAACATGGGCTTCAGCATCGCGGAAGGTCCGGAAGTCGAGACGGTCTTCAACAATTTTGACGCCCTGAACGCACCGAAAAATCATCCTTCCAGGGATATGACCGATACATTCTACATTTCGGAGAATACGCTGCTCAGGACGCAGACCTCTCCAGTCCAGGCGAGAACGCTGATGAAAGAGAATCCTCCCATCAAGATCATTTCTCCGGGACGCTGCTTCCGCTGCGATACGCCGGACGCCACCCATTCCCCGATGTTCCACCAGGTGGAAGGACTTCTCGTGGACGAAGGCGTTACCATGGCGGATCTGAAGGGAACGCTGGATTCCTTTGCAAAAAAGCTCTTCGGCCCAAAGGTCAGGACCAAATTCAGGCCGCATTACTTCCCGTTTACGGAACCCAGCGCGGAAATGGATGTTTCCTGCTTCAAGTGCGGCGGCGCAGGCTGCAGATTCTGCAAGGGCAGCGGCTGGATCGAAATCCTCGGCTGCGGAATGGTCCATCCCAACGTATTGAAGGTGGGTCATGTGGATACGGAGAAATATACGGGTTTTGCCTTCGGTATGGGCGTTGAGCGGATCGCTCTGCTCAAATACGAAATAGAAGATATCAGGCTGCTTTATGAAAACGATATGCGTTTCATTCATCAATTTAAATAGGGGGTAGAAGCATGCTAGTACCGGTTGAATGGTTGAAAGAATATACTGACGTAAATGTCGACATCGAAGAATTCTGCGAAAGGATGATCATGTCCGGTTCCAACATCGAAACGGTAGAGCGATTCGGCGAGGGCATCGACAAGATTGTCGTGGGAAGGATTATGGATATCGAGAAGCATCCGGATGCGGACAAGCTGCTTGTGACCCAGGTCGACGTCGGAGAAGAGGATCTGGTACAGATCGTTACCGGCGCAGATAATATCTTTGAAGGCGCTTATGTTCCGGTCATCCTCCACGGCGGGAAACTGCCGGACGGAAGGGTAATCAAAAAAGGCCGCTTAAGGGGCGTGGAATCCAACGGCATGCTGTGCTCCCTGGAAGAACTGGGTTTTGAAGACAAGGTGGTTCCGGTGGATATGAGAGACGGCATCTGGATCCTTGACAAAGAGTATCCTCTCGGGATGGACATCGTGGAAGCCGTCAATCTGAAGAATACGGTGGTTGATTTCGATATTACTCCCAACAGGCCGGACTGTCTTTCCATGATCGGTATGGCCAGGGAGACGGCGGCAACGCTTGGCGGTACTCTGAAGTATCCGGAAACGATATGTGTAAGAGAAGAAGGCAAAGCAAAGGATTACATCGAGATTGAGATCAGAAATCCCGAGCTTTGCAGAAGATATGTCGGGAGAGTTGTAACAGACGTTAAAATAAAGCCGTCTCCGCTATGGATGCAAAAACGGCTGATGTTTGCCGGCATGAGACCGATCAACAACATCGTCGACATCACGAACTACGTTATGCTGGAATACGGCCAGCCGATCCATGCTTTCGATATCAGGGATATCGCCGACCGAAAGATCATTGTGGACACAGCGGAAGAAGGAGAACTTTTCACCACCCTGGACGGCACCGAACGGAAATTGACCGGCAGCATGCTGATGATCAAGGATGGCAGACGTTCCGTCGCCATAGGCGGAATCATGGGCGGTCTGAATTCGGAAATCAAGGCCGATACCTCGACCATTCTCATCGAATGCGCCAACTTTAACGGAGACAACATTCGCGCAACCTCTAAAAAGCTGGGGCTGAGAACGGAGGCGTCATCCAGGTTTGAAAAGGGGATTGATCCGAATCTTTGCGATACGGCCGCCGACAGAGTCTGCAGACTGATAGAACTGCTGGGGGCAGGCACGGTGACAAAGGGGTCGGTTGACGTTTATCCCGGAAAACCGGAAGTAAAACCTGTAACGGTCCGCGTAGACCGCGTCAACGCAGTGCTGGGCATCGACCTGTCCGGTAGAGAGATGGAAGAGATCCTGGAACGCCTTGAAATGGAAGTGACCCGTCTCGGGAACAATTTGAAGGTAACTCCTCCTACCGTCCGTCAGGATTTGCAGGAAGAGATCGATTTCATAGAAGAAATCGCCAGAATCTATGGCTACGATAAATTGCCGGTGACCCTGCCGAAGGGCAATTCGGAGGCCGGAAAGCCGAAGGAATGGATGCTGAAGGATCTGACCCGCAACATCATGACAGCGCTCGGCGCCAACGAAGTTCAGACTTATTCCTTCGTCAGCCCGAAGGGTGTTGATCATGTGAGGATCGACGAGGATTCCTGGGAGAGGAATTTCGTCCGCCTCATCAACCCGCTGGGAGAAGAGAACAGTGTCATGAGGACCATCCTGACGCCAAACATGATGGAGGTGCTCGGGCGGAATTATTCCAGGAACATCAGCAAGGTAAGAGCTTTTGAAATCGGCAACACCTTTTTCAAAAGCCTGGACGAAGAGGATGCGCTGCCGGATGAAAGAGATTCCATGGCAATCGGCTGCTACGGAGAGAATGAAAGCTTCTTTACGCTGAAGGGAATGCTGGAGGAACTCTTTGCTTTTCTTGGAATCTACGGAGCCGTATATGTGCCGGAAAGCGATTACGGCGTCTACCATCCCGGAAGATGCGCCAGGATCATGCATCAGGATACGGAACTGGGCATCATGGGCGAGGTCCATCCGGACGTCGCCGAAAAATACGGGATCGGCGTCAGATGTTATTGCTGTGAACTGGCCCTCGATCAGGTCATGAAGCATGCCAACACGGTGAGACTTTACAGGCCGCTGCCGAAGTACCCGGCAATCACAAGAGACATCGCTCTTCTCGTCAAAGAGGACATCTTCGTTGCGGAAATCGAAAGCGTCATCAAGGAAACCGGGGGCAAGCTGCTGGAAAGCGTCGCACTGTTTGATGTGTACAGAGGCAAACAGGTACAGCAGGGCAAAAAAAGCGTCGCGTTCAGCCTGACGTACCGCGCTGCCGACAGAACTCTGACCGACGATGAAGTGGTGAAGGTCCACAATAAAGTCCTGGATGCGCTGAAGGAAAGGCTTGACGCGGTACTGCGCGAAATGTAACTGCAGCTGAATCCATCGAGCTCGGACGGTTCTTGCGAGAACACTCACGCGCGAGCCGCTGAAATTGAAAGCGACATCTGCTGATAAAATCCGCAAGGATACCGCTTGCAAGCTTTTGAATATTTAAGGGGGAAAAAGCATGGAGGATACGAATAGGGTAACTGTTAAGATCTACGGACAGGAGTACACGATCGCCGGGGATTCATCCAGGGAGCACATTATGAAGGTTGCGGATTATGTAAACACCAAGATGCATGAGATCGCAAAAGCTTTGCCGGCAGGTTCCGTATCATCCCTGGCCGTGCTGTCCGCCGTCAACGTCGCGGACGATTACTTTACCGCCTTGGAAAAGCTGAGCAGTTTGAAGCTGCAGAATGAACAGCTGGAAAAAGACTCCAAGCACTATGTCCAGCTTTGGGACGAGGCAAAAAAGAGCTTCCTTCAGTACAAAGAGGACGCCCAGGCCGGCATGGAACAAAAAGAAGAGTTGCAAAGACTGTTCAATGAGAAGACGGTGGAGCTCGACAGAATGACGACCCAATACCGGCAGCTTGAAGAGAAATATACCGCTCTGCTTGCCAAGAACGAAGAATTGTCCAATAAGCTGAAGGCCCAGCAGGAGGACAAGGCGTCCGAATCCATGGCTTTAAAGGAATTGGAAGCCAAATGCAAGGACATGGAAAGCAGCTTTTTCGACTTGCAGATGGAGAACATCCGGCTGAAAGGCGATCTGGAGCGATATAAAAAAATAGTAGAATGAAATGATAATATGATATGATATGATATGAATGACAAGGCATACCGGGTATTAGAATACAATAAGATACTTGATCTTTTAGGAGCTGAGGCGGCTTCGTCCATGACGAAAAAGATGATCGGGGAATTGAAGCCAGCGCTTGATGTGTTTCAAATCAAGGAGATGCTAGCGGAAACCACAGAGGCGGTTTCCGTTATTATGCGCAAGGGGTCGCTCCCCCTCGGGAGCTTCTATGATATCAGGGATTCTATCTGGCTGGCTGACAAGGGCAGCGCGCTGTCCATGAAGCAGCTTCTTCAGATCCTGTATAATCTGCAGGTGACCAGAAATACGGTTGCCTTCTTGAAGAGCGACCTTCCGGAACTGCCCGTCATCAAGGGACTGGCAGAAGCCTTGAGCATACAGAAACGGCTGGAGGAGGACATCGACCGGTGCATCCTTTCCGAAGACGAGATGGCAGACGGCGCGAGCCCCGAACTAAAAAATATCAGGAGAAACATACAGAGGCAGAATGAGGCGATCCGGGCGAAGATGAACCAGATCCTGAATTCCGCCGAGAACAGGACGATCCTGCAGGACGCCCTGGTGACGATGCGGCAGGGAAGATACGTCGTTCCCGTCAAGCAGGAGCACAAGACGAAATTTCCGGGGATTGTTCATGACCAGTCTTCCACGGGCGCCACGCTTTTTATTGAACCCCAGGCTATCGTCAATCTCAACAATGAGCTGAGAGAGATGGAACTGGCGGAAAAAGTCGAGATCGAAAGGATCTTGGCCGAACTGTCTGCGAAAGTTGCGGCCGTCAGGGACGAACTGCTGAACAACCAGGATATTCTGCTGAAGCTGGATTTTATCTTTGCAAAGGGTAAATTTTCGGTCAAGCTGAAGTGCACAGAGCCGGAGATCAATACGCAGGGCGTCTTGCGCATCAAGGATGGCAGACATCCGCTCATCGATAAAGAAAAGGTGGTTCCCATCAGCGTTGCCATCGGAAAGGGCTATAATACACTGGTAATCACCGGACCGAACACGGGGGGAAAGACCGTTACGCTGAAAACCGTCGGACTTTTCGCATTGATGGCCCAATCGGGACTTCATATCCCGGCCGGATCCGGCACGGAAATGCCGGTGTTTCAAAAAGTTTTTGCGGATATTGGAGACGAGCAGAGCATCGAACAGAGCCTCAGCACATTCTCATCCCATATGTCCAATATCGTCAATATTGTGGAAAATGCGGGCAGGGATACCCTGGTGCTTCTGGACGAACTGGGCGCCGGAACCGATCCGCTGGAAGGTGCGGCGCTGGCCATTTCCATTTTGGAACACCTGTACGACAAGGGTGTGAAAACCATTGCCACGACCCATTATACCGAACTGAAAAAATATGCCATCGCAACAAAAGGCGTGGAGAACGCATCCATGGAATTCGACGTGGAAACGCTGAGCCCGACCTACCGGCTGTCCATCGGAATACCGGGAAGGTCCAACGCCTTTGACATATCTCAAAAGCTTGGTCTGAAGCCCGTCATCATCAAGCACGCCAAGGGGATGCTTGAGCAGGGCGATATCGAATTCGAGGACGTCATTACTTCCATCGAAAGGGAGAGAAAGCTTGCCGAGGAGGAACGGGACGAAGCGATTTCTCTGAATCTCGAGATGAAAAAGCAAAAAGAGCAGCTCGATAGAGAGAAGTCCAAGCTGGAGGAGCAGAAGAACAAGATCCTCAGCAAGGCAAAGGAAGAAGCCAGGGAAATGATACGGGAAGCGAAGGAGCTTGCCGACGAGGTCCAGAAAGAGCTGAGGGAGCTTGAAAAAATCAAGGATTCCAGCGACAGAAACAGAAAATACGAAGATGTCCGAAGAAGGATCCGGGAAACTTCCGAACGGTATCAGGAGAAGCTCGTAGCCGCAGAGAATCCCGATCCCGTCAGGGCGGACGAGCTCAGGATCGGAGACAGAGTCAAGGTGCTGAGCCTGGATCAGAAGGGCAATGTGCTGACCCTGCCCGACGACAGGAATGAGCTGATGGTACAGGTAGGGCTCATGAAAATCAGCGTGAGTCTGGACAATATCACAAAGATCCAAGACGGCAGCGAGAAGAAGGACGGCAAGACTTCCCGGTACGGCTCCCTGTACCGGAGCAAGGTGCAGAACATCCTGCCGAGTATCAACGTCCGGGGAAGCAACCTGGACGACGCGGTGATGGACGTCGATAAATATCTTGACGACGCCTTTATCGCAGGACTCAGAGAAGTTACCATCATCCACGGGAGGGGCGAGGGCATCCTGCGGGAGGGCATTCACAGCATGCTGAAGAGCCACAAGCACGTAGCCAGGTTCCGGAAGGGAGCTTACAATGAGGGTGGGGATGGTGTGACGGTTGTTGAACTCAAGTAAATGCTTCAGAAGGATCGTCCAGCCCTCTGAGCGAAACTACCTCGTTACGAAGATAATTGTAGATTACTTGTGGGAAAGGATATATAATGATTCCATTAATTAAAATGCGGCGGAGGTTGATATGTATTTAATCAGTGCGTGTCTGGCGGGGGTCAACTGCAAGTATAACGGCGGAAATAATGATTGCGCCTGGGTGCGCGAGTTTATGAAGGGGAAGGACTGCATGCTCGTCTGCCCGGAGGCGCTGGGCCAATTGCCGACGCCGAGGCCTCCTTCCGAATTGATTGGCGGCAGGGCCATCGACAAGAACGGAAAGGACATTACCGACAATCTGATTTCCGGTGCGGTAAAAACGTTGGAAATGGCTGAGAAAAAGGCCGAAGAACTGGGACAGAAAATCGAGCTGGCCATTCTGAAAGCCAACAGCCCGTCCTGCGGCAGCGGAAAGATTTACGACGGGACCTTTTCAGGAGTGCTGGTCGAAGGAGACGGATTCTTCGCGGCTATGCTGAAGGAAAGAGGGATACCGGTCCTTTCGGAGCAGCATCAGGCGGAAGCCGAACAATACAAGGAGAAAACCATTCAATTACAGGAGGATTGATTCATGATAAATTTCAAGGATAAAATAGCCGCCGCCCTTGCCGGGGCCGTAGAAGGCCTGTCGGCAGAAGAAATCAGAGAGATGATCGAAATTCCGGCGGACAGCAAAATGGGAGATTACGCTTTTCCCTGCTTTAAGCTGGCAAAGGTGCTGAGAAAGGCGCCGCCGATGATCGCTCAGGGGATCGCGGAAAAGCTGCAGGGGAACGAACTCTTTGCCGGCGTGGAAAACGTAAACGCCTATGTGAATATGTTCCTTTCCAGAAAAGTATTCCTGCAGGAACTGATTACAGGCGTTGTTTCGGAAAAGGCCCGCTACGGAAGCAGCGACATCGGTCAGAACCGCAAGGTCATCGTCGAGTTCTCGTCGCCGAATATCGCAAAACCGTTCCATATCGGGCATATCAGGAGCACGGTGATCGGAAATTCCATCTACAAGATCTATGACTTTCTTGGCTATGATACGGTGAGAATCAATCATCTGGGAGATTACGGAACCCAGTTCGGGAAAATGATCGTTGCCTACAGAAGATGGGGCAACGAAGAGGACGTTACGCGGGAACCGATCAAGACGCTGCTCAGCTATTATATAAAATTCCATGAGGAAGCGGAAAAGGATCCGACTCTCGAGGACGAAGCCCGGGACGTATTTACCAAACTGGAAAACGGAGAACCGGACGAAACCAGGCTGTGGCAGTGGTTCCGCGACGAGTCCCTGAAGGAATTCAACCGGGTTTATGAGATGCTGGGGATCGAGTTTGATTCCTATGCGGGAGAGAGCTTCTACTCCGACAAGATGGAGCGCATCGTCAGGATGCTGAAGGACGCCGGCCTGCTGAAGGAGTCGGATGGCGCGCAAATCGTCGACCTGGAAGCCTATGGCATGTCGCCCGCACTGATCACAAAGAAGGACGGTTCCTCTCTTTATATCACGAGGGACATCGCGGCGGCGGTCTACAGAAAAGAGCACTATGATTTCTACAAGAATTTATATATCGTCGCCTCCCAGCAGAATCTGCATTTCCAGCAGTGGATCCAGATCATCGAGCTGCTCGGATTTGAGTGGGCAAGGGACTGCGTACACATCCCGTTCGGTCTGGTCAGCCTGGAGGAGGGCACCATGTCCACAAGACACGGCAGAGTCGTGTTCCTGGAAGAGGTTCTGACGAGAGCCGTCAACCAGACCAGGGAAATCATCCTCGAAAAGAATGTCAATACGGATAATATCGACGTCACGGCAAAGCAGGTGGGCATCGGAGCCGTTATTTTCCAGGAGCTTTCCAATAACAGGATCAAGGATTATGTGTTTTCCTGGGAAAAGGTCCTGAATTTCGAAGGCGAAACGGGACCCTATGTGCAATATACCCATGCAAGGGCGGCCAGCGTTCTGAGAAACGGCGGAGAGAGCACCGCCCAGGCACTTGCCGGAGCCGACAAGGTCGATATGGCATATATCGCCGGTGACAGCGGCTACGAACTGGCGAAGCTGATCTACCGGTTCCCGGAAATCGTTTTGGACGCCGGAAACAAATATGAACCTTCCATCATTACAAGACATATCGTGGATATCGCTCAGAGCTTTAATAAATTTTATCACGACGAGCACATCCTCGTCGAAAACGAGGAGGAGAAGAGAGCGAAGCTGCTTCTCGTCTATGCGGCGAAGCAGACCATAAAGAACGGTCTCGGACTGCTCGGAATGGAAGCACCGGAAAGGATGTAGGCATCATGAGATATGAAGGCAGCGTTTACAGGCCGCCCAGCGAGGCATACAGCCTCATCATACAGGTTACCATCGGGTGTGCCCATAACCAATGTACCTTCTGCACCATGTTCAAGGATAAAAGATTCCGTGTGAGAGATATAAACGAAGTCCTGGAGGATCTGGAAGCCGCAAGACGGTATTACCGGCGGGTCGACAGGATCTTTCTTGCCGACGGCGACGCATTGGTCCTGCAGAACAAGGATCTGCTGGTGATTCTGGATCATATCGCGAAACTGTTTCCCGAGTGTGAACGTGTGGGCGTCTACGGATCGCCCCAGGACGTCCTGAGAAAAACGAAAGAAGAGCTTGAGGAACTGCGGGACCGCGGCATCGGGATCATCTATATCGGCGCAGAATCGGGCAGCGATAAAGTCCTCGCGGATATCAAAAAAGGAGCCACAAGGTCCGAGATCATCGAGTCGGTGAAGCGCATCGAAGCTTCCAATATCAAGGCCTCCGTAACCTTCATCTCCGGTCTCGCCGGTAAGGACGGCTGGCAGGATCACGCCGTTCAATCGGGAACCATGATCAGCGAGATGGAGCCTTCCTATGTGGGTCTGCTGACTCTGATGGTCGAGCCGGGCTGCGAGCTGTACCGGGACATCCGGGAAGGACGTTTCCGGCTGTTATCTCCGACGGAGGTACTCGCCGAGACTGCGCTCATGCTGGAGAACATCAACGTGGCGAAGACATGCGTCTTCCGCAGCAATCACGCTTCCAACTACTTATCTCTCAAGGGCGATCTGCCGCGGGATAAGGAACGGATGCTTGCCGAGCTGCGGGTAGCGATGAACCATGCCGATATGTTGAAGGATGAAAGATTCCGCCTGCTGTAATGCTCGTTGATTTGCCCACCGCGTCGCTGCCAAAATATAAATATTGTGGTGATGAATGATGAAGATTTTGCTTACCACGCTGAATTCCAAATATGTCCACTCCAATCTGGCATTGAAGTATCTTTACGCAAGCGCGGAAAAGAGCAGGAATTCCATCGATATTCAGGAATTTACCATTAACAGCGAAGAGGATTACATTTTTACGGAGCTTCTGCGAAAAAGCTATGACGTCATTTGCTTTTCCTGCTATATCTGGAATGTGGACAAGACCCTCTGCCTCGCCGAAAACCTGAAAAAGGCGAGACCTGAGCTTAAAATTCTCCTGGGCGGTCCTGAGGTGAGCTTCGACGTAATCCCGTTCATGAGCCGGCATAAATTTATCGACTTTATCATATCGGGGGAGGGAGAAGCCCCCTTTTCCGAACTGGCGGAAACGTTGCTCGCAGGTACGCGGGAATTCGAGAAAATAAGAGGACTGACCTACCGGCAGGACGGCAGGATCTATGTGAATCCGCCTGCTCCGCCGCTGCGCTTTGAATCGGTTCCGTTTCCGTACCTGAGCCTGGTGTGCGAAGAGGATAAGATCATGTACTACGAGTCATCCAGGGGCTGCCCGTTTCAGTGCAGCTACTGCCTGTCCTCCGTGGAGCGCAAGGTGAGAACGCTCCCCATGGAGCGGGTCAAGTCGGATCTGAGCTACTTCATTTATAAAAAGGTGAGCCAGGTCAAGCTGATAGACAGGACTTTCAACTGGGATAAAAAAAGGTGTGAAGAGATTCTGAGGTATCTCATCGCCAGCGACAACGGAGAGACGAATTTTCATTTCGAACTCTGCGGGGATCTTCTGGACGAGGACCTGCTTCGGCTGCTCTCCACAGCAAGACCCGGCCTGTTCCAGTTTGAAATCGGGGTGCAGTCTACGAACGAAAGCACTTTGAAAGCATGCAACCGCAAATGCGATTTTGATAAGCTGACCAGAAATGTTAAGCGCCTGATGGAAATGGGAAATATTCATATCCATCTGGATCTGATCGCGGGGCTTCCCTATGAGGATTATTCGACTTTCCGAAAGTCCTTCAACGATGTGTATGCCCTGAGACCTCACCATCTTCAGCTGGGCTTTCTCAAGCTGATCAAGGGAGCGCCCATCATGGAACAGATCGAGGAGCACGAATACGTGTATCGCGCGCAGGCGCCCTACGAAATCATCTCGAACAAATACTTATCGGCGCTGTCTCTGATTCGGCTGAAGAAGATCGAAAATCTGCTGGAATTATATTATAACCGCGGCGGTTTCCGGCGAACCCTGGACTTTGCAATCGAGTACCTTTCGGAAACCCCATTCGACTTCTATGAAGAACTGGCGGACTATTTTTATTTAAAAGGTTTTCAACATAAGTCCCACAAAAAGGAAGACTTATATCGTATCTTTTTACTGTTTGCGGGTTGGAAAGAACGGTTCATACCGAACGTCAAAGATCAGATCAAGGAATTGCTCACTCTGGACATGCAAGACGCCTTGAATCCGGAGGCAATCAAAAAATTCGAGAGAAAGGGATGGGAAATCCTGTAGGTGAAACGATGATGCAATTGCTGAAAAAGAGAGAAACGAAGGCGCAACTGCCGGAGAAAAGCCCGGAAGAGTACGATATCAAGCTGCGCCCCGACCGGGTCGGAAAGTATTTCAAGAAGTATACAAAGAATTTTGTATTTGATGAATTCAGCGACGATTATATCCGGAGAACCGGAATGGATCACATGAAGGGTGTGCCGATCCCTCTCAGAAAGCAGGACCTGGAACTCTTCAAAGGCGGCGAAGGACTCAAAATGAATCATATTGCCGCGAATATCACCTGGATCATGGGAATCGATCCAAAATTTGAATATATGGGGAATTATCTTGAATTTATAAGGCGGATATCCAACAGAAAGATCGTCAACGGCCTGGTCAAGATCGGAAGAGACTTGGCGGAAAACAATGAATTCGATAACGCGGCCATCCATTTCCGGGCGGCGCTTTGCATCGACCCCACCAACATCCATGCCATGTACAGCTATGCAAGAGTCTGCAGAGAGCTTTATCTGGCCGGCAACAACGAAGAATATATCGGACGCTTCAAGGCGGAATCCATCGAATTCTTCGAGCTCCTCACGGTGCTCCATCCGCGGTATGCCTTGGCTTATTATTACCTAGGATACTGTTATCTGAATATGGGTCTTTACCTCAAGGCGAAGCTCGCCTGGGAGCAATTTTTGAAAATGTCCAGAAACCCGAAGGATAGCAAGGAAGTCAAAGAAAGGCTGCAGCAGATCGCGCAGCCGGTGAGGATCGAAGAGGGATGCAACGCGGTGCTGTCGGGCAGATACGAGCTCGCCATTGACATGCTGGAGCCTTTTTTGAACACAAAATTCAAAGACTGGTGGCCGATGTCCTATTATCTCGGCGTCGCCTATGCAAGAACGGGAAACAGAAAAGAGGCGCTTGAAAGCTTCCGGCGCGTTCTGAAGATCAACGGATCCCATGTGGAAACCATGGAGGAGCTTGCCGAGATCTATGCGGAAGCAGGCGACAAGGAAAACGAAAAGAAATACAGAAAAAAAGCGGAACTGATCAGGTCCGGCGGACATAAAGAAAATAAGGGAGAATCAAAATGAAACGACTGATGACAGGAAATGAAGCGGTAGCCCGGGGCGCCTACGAGGCCGGACTGACCTTTGCCTCGGCCTATCCCGGTACGCCGAGTACGGAAATCCTTGAAAATATCGTGCAATATAAAGATCATATCTACTGCGAATGGGCGCCCAATGAAAAGGTGGCGCTGGAAGCGGCCATCGGAGCATCCATTGCGGGAGCCCGGTCCATGGCCTCCATGAAGCATGTGGGCGTCAATGTGGCGGCCGACCCGCTGTTCACCTTTGCCTATACGGGCGTGACGGGCGGCTGCGTGCTGATATCCGCGGACGATCCGGGCATGCACAGCTCCCAGAACGAGCAGGACAACAGAAATTACGCCGCGTTTGCCCGCGTGCTGATGCTGGAGCCGGCAAGCAGCCAGGAGGCGAAGGATTATATGAAGCTTGGGCTGGAACTCAGCGAGAGGTTCGATACGCCGGTCATGCTGCGTATGACCACGCGAGTGTGTCACAGCAAGAGTCTGGTGGAACTGGAAGACAGGGTTGAAAAACCTTTGATTCCGTATGAAAAAAAGATTGCAAAATATGTCGCGACTCCGGCAAACGGCAAGGTGCTGAGAAGAAAGCTGATCGATCGTCTGAAAGCCATGGAGGAATATTCCAATACCACAGAAATCAACAAAGCGGAATATAACGGAACGGAGGTCGGCGTCATCAGCGCCGGCGTCGCCTATCAATATGCGAGAGAGGTTTTCGGGGAGGACGCATCCTATCTGAAGCTGGGAATGACCTTTCCGATGCCCATGGAGAAGATAAAAGAATTTGCCTCAAGAGTCAAAAAGCTGTATGTCATTGAGGAAATGGACCCCTATATGGAAAACCGCATCAGGATGGCGGGAATCCAATGCATCGGCAAAGAGATCATCCCGGAGATGGACGAGTTGAACCCCGACGTGGTGCGAAAGGCTGTTTTCGGCACTTCCCCCGAGACTCTGAAATCAGAGAAGGAGGCTGTCGCAAGACCGCCTGTCCTTTGCGCGGGCTGCCCGCACAGAGGCTTCTTCTACACGCTGAGAAAGAAGAAAGATATCATCATTACAGGAGATATCGGCTGCTATACCCTCGGCTCCGCAGTGCCGTTATCCGCCATGGACACCTGCATCTGCATGGGCAGCAGCATCAGCGCGGGGCACGGAGCGGCACAGGCTTTGAAAAAGAACGGCTCCGACATGAAAGTCGTTTCCGTCATCGGCGATTCGACCTTTCTCCATACCGGCGTCAACAGCCTGATGAATGTCGTATATAATAAGGGCAACAGCGTTTCCGTCATTCTGGACAACCGCATCACGGCGATGACGGGCCACCAGGAAAATCCGGGAACCGGCTTAACCCTCATGGGAGAACCGACCACGGAAGTGGATATCCCGATGCTATGCAAAGCAATCGGCATAAAAAGCGACAACATTTACATCGTCAATCCCCTCGATCTCACAGAGACCGAAAACGCGCTGACCGATGCGCTTTCCAAGGACGAGCCCACCGTAATCATCACAAAATGGCCCTGTATTCTGAAGAAATTCAGTGAGCGGGATAAGAAGGATTTCGATCTCAGCCCGAAACGGTATGAAATCGATCAAGAGAAGTGCAAAAAGTGCAATATTTGCATTAAAACCGGCTGTCCGGCCATTTCAGCCGGCGATCCGCCCGTAATAGATCCCGAGTCCTGCACCGGCTGCTCCGTCTGCTCCCAGGTTTGTCCGTTTGAAGCGATCAAGGAGGTAAAGTAAGATGAGTGAAGTAAAAAATATCCTCCTGGTAGGCGTCGGAGGACAGGGAACGATCCTGGCCAGCAAGATTTTATCGGAGGGTCTTACCCAGGCCGGGTATGACGTGAAGATGTCGGAGATCCACGGCATGTCTCAAAGAGGCGGCAATGTGAGCACCCAGATCCGTTTCGGCGAAAAGGTGTATTCCCCCATCGTGGGCAAGGGCGAAGCAGACGTTATCGTAGCCTTTGAAAAGATGGAAGCGCTGCGCTGGATCGAATACCTGAAAAAGGGCGGAAAAATGGTCGTCAACGATTTTGAGATTCCGTCGGTGCCCATTCAGCAAGGGTTGGTAAAATATCCGGAAGGGATTCTGGACGAGCTGGTACATAAGGCCAACGTATCCGTCTTCAAGGCGGGAGACATCGCAGCCCGGCTCGGGAATTCCAGGACCATGAACATTGTGCTGCTGGGCGCTCTCGTCAAGGCGATGGACGTTCCGGGGATCGACTGGGAAGAGATCATCAGATCCAACGTCAAGAAGGGCTTTGAGGAGATCAACATCAAGGCGTTTCGCGCAGGAGCCGATCAGGTAGAATAATCTGATATTCCGTCGGATACCCGGATTCTCCGGGTATCCGGCAAACCAGAAATTGTCATCGCATAAACAGCAGGAATTAAGATAAATTAATGCATTTCAGCCATAATAGTAGTTGACATCGCCGTTTAAACTGAGGTATAATAATTTTTGCCGTCAGTGATGAGGGATTGGTATTCCAAGGTAGCTCAATGGTGGAGCACTCGGCTGTTAACCGATAGGTTGTGGGTTCGAGCCCCACCCTTGGAGCCAACTTTGCCGGAGTGGCGGAATTGGCAGACGCACAGGACTTAAAATCCTGCGATCTTTACCGATCGTACCGGTTCGACCCCGGTCTCCGGCACCATTACAATGAGTACGGCACTAAAAAAACAGCATATTTCAATTAATGCCGCGGGGTGGAGCAGCTGGTAGCTCGTTGGGCTCATAACCCAAAGGTCAAGGGTTCAAATCCCTTCCCCGCAACCACGAAATCAGCGACAGAGAAATCTGCCGTTTTTTTATTTCCCTGTCGCTGATTTCGTTCTTGGAAAAACAGTAAACTGCATAGACTATTCGTGCATTTTAAAGAATGACTCTTGTATTTTGGAGTTTTTCACTATATAATATAGACGGGGATATTGTTTATTCATCCATGAGGTGTATGCTATGAAAGTAAGTTATAAAAAGCTGTGGAAGATGCTGATCGACAAGGATATGTTGAAGAAAGATCTTCAAGCGAAAGCCCATATCAGCTGGACATCCGTAACCAAAATGTCAAAGGGAGAGGATGTCAGCATGGAGGTGCTGAGAAAAGTATGCAAGGCCCTGGAGTGCGATATTGGAGATATTATTGAGATGATTCCTGACGATGAAGACGCTCAGGCCCGAAGAGATATATAAAGTGGTTGAATACTCTCCCGGAATGCGCGTAATCATCCGCGAAGAGGAATGGATGGTAAAAAAGGGTTGAGCGAAACAACCTAGATAGACAGTGCCTGCATTGCATTGGAATCTCTCCTCTGGTGAGATACCGTAGCGGGGGTTTTACAAAAAAATGTCCAGGTTGCATTCCGAGGGGAGAAAACTGCCTGCATATGAGGCGATACATGCGAATTGCTGGCAAAAGGCAGCATCCGGTTTTGTTTTGAATGCGAAAGCTTCCTCTGTAAGAGATTGAAGGCTTTGGATAATCGCTACCGTACAAAATACCATATGAGCATGATAGAAAACCTCAACTACATCAAGGAATCTGGCATGAAAGATTTCTTAGATAAGGAACGCGACAAATGGAGTTGCACAGAGTGCGGAGCGAATATTTGCTGCCACAACGGACTTTGTTGACTTGTAATATTGATAAACTTCTTGCGAATAAAAAATATCGGTGGGATACAGAGAATAAAAAACCGGAGACTGACATTATGAAATCAACCAAAGAACAATTACTTAGAAATCCTGATATAGAGCGACAAGCGACGTGATTGCAACGGCACTCGGAAAAGCAAACAACGCCTATGAAAAGTTTATCAATGAACTTGCAAACCACGATATTCAGTTAGAATGGCGTTACTACAACGACGGCAAGGCGTGGCTGGTAAAGGGGCTTTTCAAGTGGACAGGCGTTTGAGGCGGTCAAAATGAAAAAACTGTTTTCTGGCTGTCGGTCTGGGACGGGTTTTTCAAGGTGACTATCTATTTCCCTGAAAAAGTCCGTGCAGATGTTTTGAGCCTACCGCTCGATAAAAATGTTAGGCAGATGGTAGCTGATTCAAAACAAATGGGAAAACTGAAGTACTTTCCTCTTGTTTTTGACATTTGTTCGGAAGAATTACCTGAGGCGGTTTTCCTGCTTTGCGATTTCAGAAAAACCATAAGATAGGCGGTGAATCTGTGGAGATTAGAAAATACAGAAAAGCTGATGAACCGTTGCTTTTTGACCTGCTAGTCAATGAGGGTGATGAGTGGCGTGATTACCACGGGGCAGCCGGTCGTAGTAGGTATATTAAAGCACTTGAATCGAGCATTACTTATA
>ENA-UOYA01001533-UOYA01001533.1-activated-sludge-metagenome-genome-assembly--contig:-NODE-1533-length-24255-cov-34.273843_pt1 | contig 24255 bp, 21 predicted proteins | sample MGYA00238163_ERZ764804 | MGnify/ENA primary metagenome ERZ764804 (study PRJEB28919, sample SAMN05720223) | activated sludge metagenome | isolation source: Anaerobic digester | place: Hong Kong... | reverse complement strand
CCCGACTGATCCACGCCGCCGTAGCAACCAAACCTTGGCCTCAACGCAAAATAAGACTCTCTGAGCCTCCTTGCTAATCAGGAGTCGACTTATTGCCACAAATTGAACCAAGCCCAATTGCAATGGGCATTTCCAGTAAAAGATGCCAACGCCGGTGAGCCAGTTTTGGCACTATCGCGCTGCTATTGCCATGCCCAGTGAAATTTCGCCCTGCTACTGTTCAATCCCTCAATCGCCCAACGCCTCGGCATTTCCGGAGGACCGACGATGATCCACGCTCACCCACATGCCCGACCACGCGCTCACGAGCGTCGTCGCCTCCGTCAAAAGACGCCGGTCACCCCCGAGCGGACAAATCCGTCGGTACGCCTGCTGCGCACCGCCGTGCGCCCGCTTCGCCGCTGGGGCCAGGCGCTAGCCCTGCTGGCTGGTGCGGCGCTGTTGTTGCTCGCCTCCAGCGCCCGCGCTGTCCCCGGCGGGCTCGACAACAGTTTCGCCAGCGGCGGCACCTACCAGTTCACCACGGCCCAGGGCTGGCTTGGCTTCCAGAGCGCCGTGCAGTCCACCGGCAGGATCGTCACGCTGCATAGCTGCGGCGCCTACTCCACCGCCGACGTTTGCGTGACCCGCCTGCAGGCCAACGGCAGTGGCGGTATCGACACCACCTTCGCGGCTACCGCTGCAATACCGGGCGTCTTCCGTACCGGCGACGCCACCGCGCAGGAGTTCGGCAGTTCACTGCTGGTCGATAACAGCGACCGCATCATCGGTGCCGGGCGCTGCGGCCCCAACTCACCGTGCATCTTCCGGCTCACCGCCAATGGCGATCTCGACACCACCTTCGGTACCGGCGGCTACGCACGGCTGCCCAGCCTGATCTCCGCCAAGGGGCTGGCGCTGCTTGGCGACGGTCGCATTGCCGTTGCTGGCGAATGCTTTTCCAGCGGCCATTACGTCTTCTGCGCGCACCGTCTGACCGCCGATGGCCTGCCGGACTCCACTTTCAACAGCGGCAACGTACGCCTGATCGACATGAGCGCCAGCAACAATCAGTCGAGCGACGTCGCGGTCTACCCCGACGGACGCATGCTGATCACTGGCTACTGCGACGACAGCGGCTCGGCTAAGTTCTGCGTCACCCGTCTTACGCTTGCGGGTTCCCTCGACACCAGCTTCAACAGCACCGGCATCAAGCTCTACAGCGCGACCGGCCAGACCGGCGACGTGACCCGCCGCGTGCGCATCCTGCCCGGGGGGCGCATCATTCTCGCCGGACAGTGCGGTGTCTATGGCAATTCCAGCACCTGGCGCTTCTGCTTCGCAGCCCTTAACGACAGCGGCCAGGCCGACGCGGCATTCGCCGGAGCGAGCTTCGTCTGGTTCAGCAGCGTCTACACCACGGTGAACATGAATCTGCTGCACGTGGCGGACGACGGCAAAGTGCTGCTCGGCGGCCATTGCGGCAGCCCGCCGCAGTTCATCTGCATGCTGCGCACCAATCCGAACGGCACCCTGGACCCCACTTTTGGCTCGGGTGGACTGTCGTCGGCCGTGCCGAACATCGGCGGTGCCCAGGTGTACGGCGGCTTCGTCGCGCCCGGTAACAAGCTCTTGGTATCCGCGCTGTGCAACGCCACCGGCGCCGACACCGCGTGGATCACCTGCGTCTCGCGCTTTGATCTCGGCCCGCCAGCGGGGCAGCATTGCTCGCTCGACATTGACGACGATGGCTTCGTCAAGCCACAGACCGACGGTCTGCTCTGGCTGCGCCTGCTGCTGGGCTTCCGTGGCAATGCGCTCACCCAGAACGCGGTCTCGAACGGCGCCCTGCGCGGCACTGCGGCAGCGATTTTCGATCACGCCTACAGCCAGTGCGGCGTTCGCTAACAGGAGATGAAGATGAACTATCGACATTTCATCGCGCGCTTGTGCAACGTCGCTGGCTTGGCTGCGGCGCTGTGGCTGGGCACCGCCTCGACGGCATTCGCCGCCGGTGGCGACTTCGACACCACCTTCAGCCCAAGCGGCAACCCGGCGGGCATCGCCCGCTTCATCGCCGGTGGGTCCGAAAGCCGCAGCGAGGCCCTGCTGGTCACCGAGACCAATGCCGTGTTCGTCGCCGGCTACTGCCTGAATTCCGTCATTGAGCTGTGCATCAGCAAGCGCAACGCGGGCGGCGGTGCCGACAGCAGCTTTGGCGGCAGCGGCACCGTCACCATCAGCGGCTTCGGCAGCAGCGGCGCCAACGCATTGACGCGCGACCGACAGGGCAACCTCTGGGTGGGTGGCATGTGTGCCGGCAGCGGCTGCATCCACAAGATCTCGCCGTCCGGCGGCTTCTACGTCAATGTCGGTAGCGGTGGCCTGATCACGGTTCCCCAATTGCGATCGGTGCAAGTGATGACCATGACTGCCGACGGCAAGATTCTGGTCGGTGGCGTCTGCACCAATGTCGGCGCCGGCCAGCCTTGCCTCGGCCGGCTGCTGACTGACGGCAGCTTTGATCCTTCGTTCAACGGAGGCGCCATGTGGGTGTGGTCCACGCTGCGCGGCGGCGGGGTGAAAACGCTGATCCCGCGCAGCGACGGCAAGGTTTATCTCGGCGCCACCTGCGATATCGGCGTCTCATTGACGGTCAATCGCATGTGCTACGCCGACATCGCGAGCAATGGTTCGCTGCTGTCAACGTACACCGCGTCGGTACCGGGCAGCACCGCCGCCACGCTGGGCGGACTGGTACTCGCGTCCGACGGCGCCCTGATCGGCGCCGGCACCTGCACCGAGATCAGCACTGGCAACTTCCGCGGCTGCATGTTCCGCTTTCAGCCTGCCACCGGTATCGACACCACGTTCGGCAGCAGCGGCTACATCATGGGCGTCGCGCTGGGCGCAACCACGATGTCGGTCTACGGCCTGCTCGAGCGCGAGGACGGCTCGCTAATCATGGTCACCCAGTGCATGGCATCCACCACGCCGTTCCAGCGCTACGGCATCTGTCTGGCCGCGTACGCGGCGAACGGCGCGCCCTCGCCGCAGTTCGGCGGCCAAAGCACCCGCCTGCTCGACACCGAGCCCACGCCCATCGGCGGTAGCTCTCAGGCCAGCTGGCTGGGCACCAGCGCGGCGATCACCGGCGACGGCAAATTGATGACTGCGGGCTCCTGCTTTGCAGGCGTCAGCTCGCCACAAAGCTGCATCGCCCGCCTGCAGCTTGAAAGCACGCCCGGTACGCGCTGCACAATGGACCTCGACGGCAGCAACACCACCGGCGCCAGCAGCGACGGCGTGCTGCTGATGCGGATGCTGCTGGGGCTTTCCGGCAATGCGGCGATTACCGGCGCGTTGTCATCGAACGCCAGCCGCCTCACGTGGGCAGGCGTGCGCGACTACGCGGGGCTGCACTGCCGGCTGCGCGCCGCGCCGTAATGCACGCGAGCGTGGCGTTTCGGGGGCGTATGCAGGCGCGGCGTGTGTAGCTAACCCGCTGCGGCCTGCTTCTTCGGCCAGACCTTACCCACCAGGGCCACAACGGCCAGCACTACGCCACCGGCGACGATGCCGAACACGCCGTCCAGCAGGGTTGGCGCCACCGCGCCGGCCACGCCGCCCAGCTTGGCGGCGGTGGCCTCGATGAAGTGATGCACTGCCGGGATGCCGTGGGTAAGGATGCCGCCACCCACAAGGAACATCGCCGCCGTCCCGGCGATTGACAGCAAGCGCATCAAATATGGCGCAGCCTTCAGGATGCCGCGCCCCAGCCCGCGCTTGAACGTTGCGTAGCCACCGTCGCCACCAGCCTTGCTGAGGTAGAGCCCGGCGTCGTCGAGCTTTACGATGCCGGCCACTAGGCCATAAACGCCAATGGTCATGATCACGGCAATACCGGCCAGCACCGCGAACTGCGTGGCGAACGGCTTGTCCGCCACCGTGCCCAGCGTGATGGCGATGATCTCGGCGGAGAGGATGAAGTCGGTCCGCACGGCGCCCTTGATCTTTTCCTTCTCGTACTTGACCAGGTCCACCTTCGGGTCGGCCAATGCGTCGACCAACTGCTGGCGCTGGGCGTCGTCGTCCGCCTTACTGTGCAGGAACTTGTGGGCCAGCTTTTCAAAGCCCTCGTAGCACAGGAAGGCGCCGCCGATCATCAACAGCGGCGTTACCGCCCACGGCGCAAAGGCGCTGATCGCCAGCGCCAGCGGCACCAGAATCGCCTTGTTCAGCGCCGAGCCCTTGGCCACTGCCCACACCACCGGCAGTTCGCGGTTGGCCGCCACGCCCGACACCTGTTGTGCGTTCAGCGCCAGGTCGTCGCCCAGCACGCCGGACGTTTTTTTGGCAGCCACTTTGGTGAGAACGGCAACGTCATCGAGAACGGTAGCGATGTCGTCGATCAGGGCGAGAAGACTTGAGGCCATGGCAAATACGGTAAAGCTTTGAGTTGATAGGCGGCAGCGCTAGTCGTCGGTGAGCAGGCGCGCCAAGGGGCGTGCGCCCTCGATACGATCGGCAACCACACGCACCACTACGAGTAACGGTACAGCAAGCAGCAGGCCAATGCCGCCCCACGCCCAACCAAACAGCAGTACGCCGATAAACATGGCCGGGGCGTTGATCGCTGCCTGCTTGCCCATCACCCAGGTTTGCAGCACCATGCCCACCGCGAAGGCCAGCGCCACCGTGGCGGCACTGGTCGCTGCGGCGGTGCCGAGAGCGCCGGTTTGCAGCAGCGATGAGAAGAACACGCCCACCGCCGTGATCAGCGGGCCGACATAAGGGATGACGTGAAACAGCCCCGCCAGCACGCCCCAGATACCCGCGTCCTCCAGCCCGAAGGCCAGCAGGCACAGCCAAGTGGCCACGCCGAGCACCACATTGGTGATGACCAGGGTGCCAAGGTACGACTGCACCGATTTGTGAATCTCCTCCAGCGCCTTCTCGGTGACGCGCCGCCCTCGCCGCCCGCCGCCAAATATGTCGATCGCCTTGCGGCGGAACTGGTCCCCCGCCGCCAGCAGAAACAGCGCCAGCAGCAGGCTGGAGAGCAAGGTGCCAACCATCGCGGTGGCCGTCATGCCACCGGTGACGAGCAACGATGTGGTGGACACGGCGGGCGACGCGGGTGCCGCCTTGGCCGCGTCGCGCCGGGTGTTGGCCTTCGCGGCAGCAGGCGCGGTGGCGTCGATCGCGCCGCTGACCGACTGCGCCGCCTCTTCCACCTTGGCGACGATCGACTTGCTGCCGCCCAGGTAATGCGCAAACTCGCTGCGCAGCACCGGAATCACCTCGGGCATTTGCTCCACCAGCTTCACTGCCTGTCCCCACACCACATAGCCCACGCCAGCCGCGCAGAGCGTGACGTTCAGCACCACTGCAGCCGCGGCCACCGCACGCGGCACGTGCAGGGCAAGCCAGTTCACCGCCGGTGACAGCGCATATGACAAAAAGATACCGGCGACCACCGGAATCAAAAACGCACTGCCCAGCTTGAGCCCCGCGATGGCCAGCACCACCGCAATCACCAGCACGCCGGCGCGAATGCCCTCGAACGAATCGGCAACCTCTCTGCGCTCGGCAGGCCCATCAGCGGCGCTGGCAACGGCCACCTGCGCTGCGACAGCCACGGCGTCGATCGGCGTGGGCTGCGGCGCGGCGTCCGTGTTGGATGACTGTTCTGTCAGCAGCGCGGGCTGAGATTTCGGGGCAGTGTCGGGCATGGTGTGCAGTGGTAAGCGGACTATCGATGGGCGGGCGCCCAACCACGGCGCGATTGCCAAGAAGTCTATGGCAGGCCACTGCGCCGCGGTATCGGCGCATTCCTACAGCGGGCCGCGCTGCGCGCTGATCGGTCGCCCGGCGCATACGGGCGAGCATCACTCCCATCAGCGAGGAAGCCATGCAAACCGTACGCCGCATCACCTACAAAATGGGCACCATCAGCAAAGTAGTCGCAATCACCGTAGTCGCCGTCGTCGTGCCCGGCTTGCCACTGTTGATGCCCATCATCCGCGGCAAGCGCGGACGAGGTTGAATCGGTCTTGCTGCCTCCTGGCCGCCAGTTACGGCGCGACGGTCATCCCGCAGTTGTTCGCCAGGTGGTCGCGAATCGCGGCCCAGTCGGTGCGGGTAGCGGCGGCCGGAAAGTTGATTCCACCCGTCACCGCACTGCCCGTCATGCCTAGTGCCACGCGCATCAGCAGCAGCGCGTCGGTCGGGCCAAGCACGCTGCCGTCGCCATCAATGTCCATCGAGCAGGAAACACCGTAGCGGGCGGCACAAAATCCGTAGCCTGGATAGCTGCAATTGCCTGCCAGCAGCAACTTGCCATCCGGCTGAAACACCGCCGAATACGCCGTGTCCAGCTGCGACGTGATCGGCGCGACCCAGCGACCGTTGCCGCCGAGCGAGGGGTCAAACGAGCCATCGGCCCCGCAAGCGCAGCGCGCAGAACTCTCCGCCGGTTTCCGCAAAGCAGTTGCCCGCCACCAGAATGCGGCTGTCCGGCTGCACGGCGATCGCGTTGGGCGAGCCGCCGTAAAGCCCCAGCACAGCCGACGCGGTGCCGCCCGACGCGAAGGCAGTATCCAGCGTGCCGCCGCTGTTGAAACGCACCGGTGCGTAGCGCTGCTGCGCACCCAACGCCACCCCTGCCAGCACCAGCTTGCCATCGGCCTGCAGCGCCGCCGCCCGACCGCCATAAATGCCCGCGTTGATGATGGTGCCCACATCCATCCCCGCCATGCCGTTGACGCCGCAGGTGGGGTCCCGTCCGGGGACGTCGGCGTACGCTGTACCGCCAGCGAACGCCACGGTGGCCAAGAGCGCGCCTAGCCGCTCCGCCCATCGCCCACGGGCCGTAGTGCGCGTGCGCCTGCTCCCCCGTGCGCGAACGTCTTTCCCCGCGCTCTGCGCGGCAGATTTTCTTATCATTGTCCCCTCGTGTGTCTATCGTTATCGCGTGTAGTGGCGACGGGTCACCACGTAGCGAAAATTTTGGCATTCGCGCGCGCGGCATGCGTTGCGCAACACAACTTTCCGGTATTTTTGGGTGGCCGTTGGCCCGGCACGCGGCTCAGTCGGTGCCTCGCTCAGGCCAACCAATCCTCGTGCTTCAAGTCAGGCACATGCACGAAGTGGCGTACGTTGCGCGTCACCAGCGTGAGCTGCTCCGCCACCACGTGCGCGGCGATCAACGCGCCAAAGTCACCAATGGGCGTGCCTTGCGTATTGAGAGTGCGCTTGATCGCGCCGTACGCGTCCGCCGCCGTGGTGCTCCGCCAAACGATCGGTAGTCGGTGCAAAAAATGAGTCAATCAACGGGCGACGTCGCGCCGCTGCAAGAACGCATCGGACGGCAGTGTTGCTTGCAGCTCCGCCAGGAACGCATCCAGTTCTTCGCCTTTCGGCGTGGGCTGAATGGTGAGCGTGCAGTCGCTGGATTTGCGGATCCAGGCCCCATCGGTATCCAGCCGAAACGCCTTCGGCAGCCGGATCGCCTGGCCGTTGCCTATGGTGAACACTTTGGCCGTGGCGCTCGTGGCTAACCTCAGCAATGTATGTACGTTTTCATCTATTCTGGCGATTCGGCGGTTCACCCATCCCAATAATGCCAAACGTAGCGACTCCAAAGCGAAAAGTAACGCTCACGATTCGCCCGAGCCAAGCGCAGCGCGATTTGATCGAACGCGCCGCCGCGCTTGCCGGGAGCAAAGTCTCAACGTTCGTCCTGGGCGCTGCCCACGCGCGGGCCGTTGCTGAACTCGATGGTTCGTGGACGCTTCGCGATGACGACACTGACTCGCTGGCGTGCGCGGGTTCAGATGCTCTCGACCGTTTGCGTGCCGTCGAGCCCCCTTGGGCTGCCGGCGAAGGTACCGACTAACTCATCTGCATGCGTTCGGGCGCGCGATCCTGCATCTGAGCACGCATGTCAGCGCAGTAACACCCACACCACTTACCGCTGCTGTACATTGACGCCTCGCCGATATCCAAAGGCGAACACACGCTACAGCGCCATGCCACATGCAGAAGGATCACGTCATTGAACGCCGTTGAAATCGAACAGGCCATCACCGACCTTGCCGAGCAACCGTTTGACGCGGCCGAATTCCCCTATGCCTTTCTGGAAGCGTTCGGCAACAAGGCCACGACGATTCAGCGCCTGCGCAGCGGCACCACCAACAAGTCCGATCTTGGTGGCGTTCTTCAAACCAACAACATTCACATGGCCACCTGCGCGAGCGGTGAGGTAACAGCCACGCTGGCGGCACTGAAGCAAAGCCCGGCCACCAGCAAGGCGAAGGCGAAATTCGTGCTCGCCACCGACGGCGTGGACTTTGAGGCCGAGGAATTGACGGCAGGCGAGACCGTCGCCTGTGCGTTCAAGGATTTCCCGGATCACTTCGGTTTCTTCCTGCCGCTCGCGGGCATCAGCACCGTCCGCCAGATCAGCGAAAACGCGTTCGATATCCGGGCCACCAGCCGCCTCAACCGTCTCTATGTGGAGCTTCTCAAGGACAACCCGGATTGGGGCACCGCCGAGCGTCGCCACGACATGAACCACTTCATGGCGCGGCTGATCTTTTGCTTCTTCGCGGAAGACACCGACATCTTTATCGGCAAGGGCAAGTTCACCGAGACGCTCGCCACCATGAGCGCGAGGGATTCGTCGAACACGCACGAAGTGCTGAGCACCCTGTTCCTGGTCATGAACACGCGGCGCGAGGATCGGCAGCCGGCGGGGATTCCGCGCTGGGCGGAAGGGTTCCCTTACGTGAATGGCGGCCTGTTCTCCGGCAATATGGGTGTGCCCCGCTTCAGCAAGATCGCGCGGTCGTACCTGCTGCATGTGGGCGGGCTGGACTGGACCAAGATCAACCCCGACATTTTCGGGTCGATGATCCAGGCCGTCGCTGAGGACGAGGAGCGTGGCGAGCTGGGCATGCACTACACCAGCGTCCCCAACATCCTGAAGGCGCTGAATCCGCTGTTCCTCGACGACCTGCGTGCAAAGCTGGAAGATGCGGGCGACAACCCGCGCACCTTGCTCAATCTGCGCAAGCGCATCGCCAAGATCAGGGTCTTTGACCCGGCCTGCGGGTCAGGCAACTTCCTCGTCATCGCGTACAAGGAAATGCGAGCGATAGAGGCCGAGATCAATCGTCGACGCGGCGAACCAGATCGCGCATCGGAAATCCCGCTCACAAACTTTCGCGGCATTGAGTTGCGAGACTTCCCGGCCGAGATCGCCCGGCTCGCGCTGGTCATCGCCGAGTACCAATGTGACGTGTTGTACCGGGGACAAAAGCTGGCCTTGGCCGAGTTCCTGCCTCTGCGCAGCGACAACTGGATCACCTGCGGTAACGCGCTGTGGCTCGACTGGCTGAGCGTTTGCCCGCCAACCGGCACCGGCGTGAAGGTGCAGGCCGATGACTTGTTCGGTTCTCCGCTCGATCAGGCGGAGATCGACTTCGAGAATGAGGGCGGCGAGACCTATATTTGCGGCAATCCTCCCTACAAAGGTAGCCAGACGCAGAGCAAAGAGCAGAAGGCAGACTTGGCTTCAGTGTTTGACCCTTGCGGTATTTCGTCCAAACAAATTGACTATGTGGGTGGCTGGTTCATGAAAGCAGCCGCCTATGCGCAAGCCACGCCAACGGATTCAGCTTTTGTCAGCACCAACTCCATCTGCCAAGGCCGCATCGTCCCGATTCTGTGGCCGGAAATTTTCAAACGCGGCTCCATTATCCGCTTCGCGCACACTGGCTTCAAATGGGCGAACCTCGCCGCATACAACGCGGGCGTGACGGTTGCCATCGTCGGTCTTTCCACAGACGCGAACAAGAAGCGCCAACTTTACGATTTAAACCGCGACGGCGAAACCACCGTGCGCGAAGCGGCAAACATCACGCCGTATCTGACCGTTGGCGAGAACATGGTGGTCGAGGGGCAGCGCAAGAGCGTATCGGGCCTGCCAGATATGTCTTTCGGCAACATGCCCGTCGATGGTGGAAGTCTTTTGTTCTCGGCAGATGAGGCGGGCTCGCTCGGCTTGAGTAAGCAGGATGAAGAAACTTTTCTTCGACGCATCTACGGTTCTGCGGAATTCATTCGCGGAGTTGTTCGCAAGTGTCTTTGGATTCCCGATGAAAAACTGCCGCAAGCGTTGGAGATAGCTTCCATTCGCGCTCGCATTGAGGGTGTGCGGGAAATGCGGCTCAAGAGCAAAGACGCGGGCACGAAAGAAATGGCATCGCGGGCGCATCAGTTCCGCGAGATGTATCGCGGCAAAAAGCACACGCTGATCCTTCCTGGCGTGTCATCGGAGGGTCGTGAGTACCTTCCTGTTGGATTGATTGACAACCATTCAGTCGTCAGCAACGCCGCGTTCGCCCTCTACGACGCCCCCCTCTGGAACATGGCGCTCATCGCGAGCCGCCTGCACCTCGTTTGGATCGCCACGGTGTGCGGGAAGCTGAAAACTGACTTCCGCTACTCCAACACCCTAGGCTGGAACACCTTCCCCGTACCGACGCTGACCGACAAGAACAAGGCGGACCTTACGCGCTGCGCCGAGGACATTCTGCTGGCGCGGGAGCACCACTTCCCGGCCACAATCGCCGACTTGTACGACCCCGACACCATGCCTCCCGACCTGCGTGCTGCCCACGAACGCAACGACGAGGTGCTGGAGCGCATCTACATTGGGCGCCGCTTCAAAAACGACACCGAGCGGCTGGAGAAGCTGTTCGATTTGTATACGAAGATGACCGCCGCCACGTCTGCTCAAATGGCGAAAAGCTAGTGCCACCCCTGTTGACAGCTCAATCCAAAGAAAGCGCTTGACATGCGTTTACTGCACTACATCGAGATCGAAAATTTCAAGCGGTTCGGCGACAGGCAGCGCATTGAACTGGAGCACCCTGCGGTGCTGATCGGCCCCAATAACTGTGGCAAGACCAGCGCCATCCAGGCGCTCGCGCTCTGGTCGCAGGCGGTGCGTACTTGGTACGACGTGCGCAGGGATTCCTCGGCCAAGGAACGCACGGCCACGTCACTCAACCGGTTGAACATCGTCGCCGTACCGGTGACGCGCACACGTTTTTTTTGGCACAACACGAACGTACGAAGGGGCAACAAGGATATTCCGATGGTGCTCACCGTGGGCGTGGAGTACCAGGGGAAGGTACGGCCGCTGCCTATGCGCTTTCGTAGCCAGGGCGACGAACTCGTGTACTGTGCTCCGGACGATTCGGTCAGCGGTGACATGGATTTGATCGCCTACGCGGCCACCTTGAAAGTCGAACTGCTCTACCCGATGTCGGGGCTCGATACCGAAGAGCCCATTTTGCAGCCCGGAAGGGTGGACGTGTTGCTTGGGCAGGGGCGCACCGCGGACGTGCTGCGCAATCTGTGTCTGGCAGTGGTGAGTTCTTCTGCCGATGACTGGAAGCGCGTGGCGGACTTAATGCATCGACTGTTCAATGTGCAGTTGCAGCAGCCCGTGGAGAGCAGTCGCGGCAGCATCACGCTGCAGTACCGCCAACCAGGCGTGAAGGAACTCCTGGATATTTCCTCGGCAGGTCGCGGCATGTTGCAGATGCTGCTGGTATTTGCCTACCTCTATTCGCACAAGCGTAGCGTGCTTCTCGTGGACGAGCCCGATGCCCATTTGGAGATCCTGCGGCAGAAACAGGTTTATGTTTTGCTGCGGGACATCGCCAGCGAAAACGGTTCGCAGGTGGTGATGGTGACGCACTCCGAGGTCATTCTTGATGAGGCGCTGGACACCAATCTCACGCTGTTGCTTGAGGGGCGAGCCGACGATCTCGCGAGGAAGCAGGATATCCGCAACAGCCTCAAGCACTTTGGCGCCGAGCACTATGTGAAGGCGCGCGAACGCGGCTATGTGCTTTACGTGGAGGGTGGTACTGACGTGGACATGTTGCGCGGGCTGGCCCGGCGGCTAGACCATCCGGTCGCGGACGTTTGGGACGAACGCATCAACAGCTTCTATGTACAAAATAACTATCCGCTGCAGGATGTAGGCGCCGAACTGGAACGGGTCGAGGGTGGCTTCGGTCTGACGCCGCGGGACCATTTCAACGGCCTTCGGCACCTGCTGCCCGAACTACATGGTCTCGCCATCCTCGACAACGACGGACAAAGCCGACAGGACCGGGACGAAGGAGCGCTACAGATTCGGTACTGGCGGCGGTATGAAGCCGAGAACTACTTCATCACGCCCGAATTGCTTCGTCGCTACGCTTATATGCAATACCCGATCAATGATTTGTTCGCTACGCAATCCCGCGCCGCCGTAGACGAAGCGCTGGCCGAGACATTGCGTGAAGAGATTTTCAGCAACACTGCTGCGGATTACGCAACCTGGGACGCCTCTCCACCCGACGCCGCACGACTCATCTGGGAGGCACGCACCGAGCGCATGAAGCTCAGCCTCGTAGCCGAGTCGTTTTTTCGTCGGTTGGCGAACAAACTGGGCGTTGCGATGTTGCTCATCAAGGGCGATCTGCATCGACTTATTCCGCATGCGGAACTCACACCTGCCGCCGCAGACGAGGTGCGCCAAAAGCTCGACTTGCTCTACGGCCTGTTCGCACCTGCAAGCAAGGTTAGCGAGACAGCTAGCAACGATGCCGCTGACGAGGCGTAGTCCTGAAAATGGTCAAAGCGAAATCTGTACCCTCCGTTTCCGTCACCTACGCCCGCAACGGTGTTTCGACCAAGGCCAACGCACTCGGCATGCGCCCAATGCAGGAGCGCGCTTACGAAAAGCGAGGCGAGCAGTACCTACTGATCAAGTCGCCGCCAGCGTCCGGCAAGAGCCGGGCCCTAATGTTCATCGCGCTCGACAAATTGCAAAACCAGGGGTTGAAACAGGCGATCATCGTGGTGCCGGAGAAATCCATCGGCGCCAGCTTCAACGACGAGCCGCTTTCACAGCATGGCTTCTGGGCCGACTGGCACGTTGAACCGCAGTGGAACCTGTGCAACGCGCCCGGCAACGACAACGGCGGCAAGGTGAAGTCGGTCGCTGCGTTTCTTGACAGTGCGGACAAGGTGCTCGTCTGCACGCACGCGACTTTTCGCTTTGCCGTGGATCAGTATGGCGTGGAGGCGTTTGACGACCGCCTGATCGCGATTGACGAGTTCCACCACGTCTCCGCCAACCCCGACAATAAGCTGGGCGCGCATCTTGGCCAATTCATCGCGCGGGATCGTACGCATATCGTCGCGATGACCGGGTCCTACTTCCGTGGCGATGCCGAGGCCGTGATGGCGCCTGCGGACGAAGCGAAGTTCGACACCGTTACCTACACGTACTACGAGCAGCTCAACGGCTACGACTATCTGAAGCAGCTCGACATCGGATATTTCTTCTACAGCGGGCCTTACGTCGATGACATCCTCAAAGTTCTCGACCCGGCAGAGAAGACGATCGTCCACATTCCCAACGTAAATTCGCGCGAAAGCACGAAGGACAAGATGCGCGAGGTGGAACACATCATTGAGGCGCTCGGTGAGTGGAAAGGTATCGACGCTGCCACGGGCTTTCAACTCGTCAAACAGCCGGACGGTCGCGTGCTGCGTATCGCCGATCTCGTCGATGACGATGCCGCCAAGCGCGACCGCGTGTCCGCCTCGCTCAAAGACCCGGCGCAGAAGAACAACCGCGACCATGTTGACATCATCATCGCGCTGGGAATGGCGAAGGAAGGCTTTGACTGGATTTGGTGCGAACACGCGCTGACCGTGGGTCACCGCGCCAGTCTTACCGAGGTGGTGCAGATCATTGGCCGCGCCACGCGCGACGCACCGGGCAAATTGCGGGCGCGCTTCACCAACCTGATCGCGGAGCCAGATGCGTCCGAAGCGCTGGTGACTGAGGCCATCAACGATACGCTCAAGGCCATTGCCGCGAGCCTGCTGATGGAGCAGGTGCTGGCTCCGCGCTTCGAGTTCCGGCCAAAGAATCCGGACAATGGGCCGGCGGCAGGGTTTGACTACGGTCCCGGTGGGTATGTCGTCGGCAATGCAAACGTTGGCGTCAATCACAGCACCGGACAGGTGCAAATCGAAATCAAGGGCTTGGCCGAACCAAAGAGCAAGGAAGCCGCCCGGATTTGCGAGGAGGATTTGAACGAGGTGATCGCCACCTTCATCCAGGACAAGGCGACCGTTGAGCGCGGCTTGTTTGATGAGGATCTGGTGCCCGAGGAGTTGACCCAGGTGCGGATGGGCAAGATCATCCGGGACCGATACCCCGAGCTTGACGCGGAGGACCAGGAGGCCGTCCGCCAGCACGCCATCGCGGCGCTGAATGTGACGCAGCAGGCCAAGCAGCTTGCGCTGGCAGTCAATGAAGACAACCCGACACCCAATACCGCGCTTATTGACGGCATTCGACGGTTCGCGATGGACATGCGTGAGCTGGACATCGACCTCATCGATCGCATTAACCCCTTCGGAGAGGCATACGCCATTCTCGCCAAGACGATGAGCGAAGAAAGTCTGAAGCAAGTGCAGGCCGCGATTGCAGCCAAACGAACCAAGTTGACGCCTGACGAAGCGAAGGACCTGGCGGTGCGCGCGCGGCAGTTCAAGGCGGAACGCGGTCGCCTGCCCGCGCTGGACGCGCAGGACGCGTGGGAGCGCCGCATGGCTGAGGGTGCAGCGACATTCCTGCGTTACAAGAAAGAGGGCCGCTATGAGTGACCTCGATCTTGACGATCTGGCGGCGGAACTCTCGGAGCTAGCGCCCCCGGAAAAGCCGGTCGGGCGTCCGCCCCGCGAGGAACGCGTCATCGCTGGCTTTGAAGAGATTCAGCGCTTCGTAGACGAACATGCCCGTTTGCCTCAACACGGCGAGCACCGAGACATCTTTGAGCGGATGTATGCCGTGCGCCTAGATCGCCTGCGTGCTCTCACGGAATTTCGCGCACTGCTGGCGCCGCTGGACAGGCAGGGCTTGCTAAGTGGCGCGCTGATCGCCTCCGAACCTGCCGCGACATATAACCTGGATGAGTTGGCATCCGAACTCGCTGGCACCTCCGACGGTACTGACATCAACATGTTGCGCCATGTCCGCGCCAGTGCCGAGAAGCGCGCGGCAGAGGAAATCGCCGATCGCAAGCCGTGTGCCGACTTTGCCTCGTTCAAACCTCTGTTTGATCGCGTTGCCACCGAGGTCAAGACGGGCTTGCGCCAGGCACAACTGATCTCGGCCGGAAATCGGATGGTTGATACGGGCGACTTTTTTGTCCTCGACGGCGTTACCGTCTATGTCGCAGAAGTGGGTGAGCCGTTGAAGACGACTGCGGGCGAAGTAGATCGCCGCCTGCGACTCGTTTTTGCCAACGGGACGGAAAGCAACCTGCTCTTGCGCTCGTTTCAGCGGGCCTTCTACGACGACCCGGCAGCACGCCGACTGGTTTCGCCGGAAAGCGGGCAACTCTCGTTTGGCGATGATTTTGAGCCCGATGACGTAGAAAGCGGAACGATCTACGTGCTGCGCTCATTGTCTGACCATCCGTACGTGAAAGAGCATCGAGACTTGATTCACAAGATTGGTGTGACGGGTGGGCGAATCGAGACGCGGATCGCGAATGCCGAACACGAGTCAACTTATTTATTGGCGAAGGTGGAAGTAGCCGCCAGCTACAAGCTGGCCGGGATCAATCGCACTCGGATGGAAAGCCTGTTCCACAAGCTTTTTGCATCAGCGCGGCTAAACATCACGATCAATGATCGGTTTGGCCACCCGGTGCGGCCGGAAGAATGGTTCCTTGTACCGCTATTCGTGATTGATGAAGCCGTTCAACGGATACGCGATGGGACTATTACGCAATACCTGTACGACCCCAAGGGCGCAGCGTTGGTAAAAATCAGCGCCAGCGGCGGTAAGTAGTCAAACCGCAAACAACGTCAAAAGAAAAAGGGTTAGCGGTTGTTAACCAGCTAACCCTTTGTAAGTATGGTCGGCGTAGCGGGATTCGAACTCGCGACCCCTTGCACCCCATGCAAGTGCGCTACCAGGCTGCGCTATACGCCGAAGCTGTCGATTGTAGCAGTGCAGCACGAGCGCCCTGTGCTGAATGCGTACGTGCTTTGTGTGGCTTGCGTTGTGGCGCGATGCAGTGGCTCGTGGGTGCGCGTTACGTGAGGGTGTGTGAGCACGCAGCGTGTGCGTAAACGCGTGTCGCGCATAGCGCGGAGCGATTGCCTTGCATGCCGCACGTGCGGCTTGTGCTAGCCAGGCTGCTTCGGATCAAGCAGTGCCGCGATGTCGAGCAGCTCTTGCCGCAGGTCGGCGCCGTCGACGTGGCTGAGCACGGTGCGGCCGGTGGTGGGCACGGCGGTGACGCCGCGGCGGCGCGTGGTGGGCTGGGCGCCGTTGGCCTCTTCGTCCAGGCGGCCACGGGCGCCGATGATGGTGAAGCCTTCGCCGTAAAGCAGCTCGCGGATGCGGCGCACCAGAAGCACTTCATGATGCTGGTAATAGCGGCGGTTGCCGCGCCGTTTGACTGGGCGCAGTTGGGTGAACTCCTGCTCCCAGTAGCGCAGCACGTGCGGCTTGACCAGGCAAAGCTCGCTCACCTCACCGATGGTGAAGTAACGCTTCGCCGGGATCGGCGGCAGTTCAGCCAGCGACGGGCTCTCGCTCGGCATGAGCGGCGTCCACCTGCGCCTTGAGTTTGTTGCTGGCGTGGAAGGTCACCACACGGCGCGCCGTGATGGGGATTTCCTCGCCGGTTTTGGGGTTGCGGCCGGGGCGCTGCGATTTTTCGCGCAGGTTGAAGATGCCGAAGCCGGAGAGTTTCACGTCCTCGCCACGCTCGAGCGCCTCGCGGACTTCCTCAAAGAAGTAGTCGACCATGTCCTTCGCCTCGCGCTTGTTCAAGCCCAAGCGTTCGAATAGGACGTCTGCTAGCTCCGCTTTGGTGACCGATTCAGGCATTACTACTTGTCTATGCACTTAGGCGCGCAGTGCAGCGCCATGTTGTTGTTGAGCGTTTTCGAGCATCCGCTGGCATGCTCCCTCGATCTCGTTATCTGCCAACGTACGTTCAGTATCTTGCATAAGTACCCGAATTGCAACGCTTTTTTTGCCTTCCGGCAGGCCGGCACCACGGTACACATCAAACACTTCCACCGCGCGCACAAAGGCGGGCGCGGCGTTGCGAAGGCTGGCCGTCAGCGCGTCAGAATTGACCGAATTAGCGACGACGAGCGCCATGTCGCGCCGAACCAACGGCTGCTTGGATACCGGCACGTGTGCTGGCATTGGGCGCTGTTGCAGGCTCGCCACGTCCAGTTCAAACACCACGGGTGCGGTGCTCAACTCGAACTTGGCGAGGTGCTTGGGGTGCAGCTCACCCAGCCAGCCGATGGTGGCGCCGCCCGCGACGATGCGCGCCGAACGGCCGGGGTGCAGCAACGGGTGCTCGCCCGCTGCAAAGGTCGCGTCAGCCGGCAATAGCGCCATCAAATCTGCCTTCACATCGAAGAAATCCACCGCCCGTTTGGCGCTAGCCCATTGCTCGGCTACCGCGCCACCCCAGGCGGCACCCGCGAGCCGCAGCGGCTGGTCGATCCCGGCTACCGCGAGCTCGCCGTCCGTGACGCTGGCGTCGCGCAGGAAAACCTTGCCCAACTCAAAGACGCGAACGCGATCTGCCTTGTGACTGGCGTTGTACTGAATGTTCGCCAGCAGGCTGGGGATCAGCGAGGTACGCATCACCGCCATCTGGCTGGCGATCGGGTTCAGCAGCTTGATCGGGTTAGCGTTGCCGAGCAGCTCGTGCTCCCAGCTCTCATCGACGAAGCTGTAGTTGATGGCCTCGAAGTAATCCGCTGCGGCAATCGCGGCGCGCAGCTCGTGCAGGCTGCGCGTGCTCTCGCGCCTGGCGTGCATCGCGGCGCGGGCGACCGGCGGCAGCGCCGGGATGTTGTCGAAGCCGTAGATACGGGCGATTTCCTCGATCAGATCCTCTTCGATCTCGATGTCGAAGCGGTAGCTGGGCGGGGTGACGATGATGGCCTCATCCGTGCCGCCGGTCGATTCCACAACGGAGCGCCGGTGCGGCAGGCCTAACCGCGTGAAAATGCCGCTCATTTCGTCTGCAGAAACCGGCACGCCGATGACCTTCTGCGCACGCGCGATGCGCATGGTGACGGGCTTGCGGGCGGGCACGTTGACAATCTGATCATCGAGCGGACCGGCTTGGCCGCCACAGATATCGAGGATCAGCGCACAGATGCGGTCCAGGTGAGCCGGAATCGTTTCCCAGTCCACACCGCGCTCAAAGCGGTGTCCGGCGTCGGTCGAGAAGTTGTAGCGACGCGCGCGGCCCTGAATGGCGATAGGGTGCCAGAACGCGGCCTCGACGTAGACGTTCTGCGTGTCCAGTGACACGGCCGTGCTGTCGCCACCCATGATGCCGGCGAGCGATTCAACCGCGTGGTCGTCGGCGATGACACCGACTTTGTCGTCGAGCTCGACGGTGTTGCCATTGAGCAGCTTGAGCGTTTCGCCCGCTTTGCCCCAGCGCACTTCGAGCTTGCCGTGGACTTTATCGAGATCGAAGACGTGGCTCGGGCGGCCGAGCTCGAGCATCACGTAGTTGGAGATGTCCACCAGCGCCGAAATCGAACGCTGGCCGGATTTCTCCAGCCGCTCGCGCATCCACGCGGGTGTCGAGGCTTTGGCGTTGACTCCACGAATGACGCGGCCAGCGAAGCGACCGCAGAGATCAGGCGCCAGCACCTTCGCGGGCAGCACGTCGGCCAGCGTGGCCTTCACCTCGCCGGTGGGTGCGGGTGTCAACGGCGCACCGGTAATGGCATGCACCTCACGCGCGACGCCATAAACCGACAGGCAATCTGCCTTGTTGGGAGTCAGTTTGATCAGGAATTTGTTGTCGTTGAGCGAGAGGTATTGGCGGATGTCGGCCCCGACGGGCGCGTCCGCGGCCAGCTCGAGCAGACCGGCGTGATCGGCGGAGATGCCCAGTTCACGGGCGCTGCAGAGCATGCCGTTGGATTCGACGCCGCGCATCTTGACCGGTTTGATCAGGAAGGGCTTGCCGTCCTCTCCCGGCGGCAGCTCGGCGCCCACCAGGGCACAGGGGATCTTGATGCCAGCGCGGGCGTTCGGCGCGCCACAGACGATCTGCAGCGGCGTTACCGCGTGTGCGCCAACGTTGACGGTGCACAGCGAGAGTTTGTCCGCGTTCGGATGCTTCTCACGGGTGACGATCTCGCCAACGACGATTTTGGTGAAGGGCGGCGCCGCGGGCGTCACCTCCTCCACCTCCAGCCCCGCCATAGTGAGCGCGTGAGCGAGTTCGTCCGTCGTCATGGACGGGTTGCAGAAGCTGCGGAGCCAGGATTCGGAGAATTGCATGGTCAGTCTCGTGCGGTGTCTGGGAACATCAACTTTTCCGTGAAAGCCTTATTTAATGGGGCCTGAACGGTAATTTACGCAAAAGTCGATTTCTGTTTAATTTATGGTCTATGCCCAGTGGGATATGGGCTTTACTAAAAAGCTGTATCACCGTGTCATTCCCGCGAAGGCGGGAATCCAGACCTGGAACTGCTGAAAATTGGTGTTCTTTTCAGCCTGAGTTGCGCTCGGTCTGAGTTCCCGCCTCCGCGGGAACGACAAGTCTCGGGTTCAGGCAAACTGCTTCAGGAAGCGCAAGTCGCCCTCGAAGAACAAACGCAAATCGCCGATGCCGTAGCGCAGCATGGTGAGGCGCTCGAGCCCGGAGCCAAAGGCGAAGCCGATGTAACGCTCAGGGTCGAGACCGTAGTTGCGCACCACGCTGGGGTGAACCTGGCCGGAGCCCGAAATCTCCAGCCACTTGCCTTTCAGCGGTCCACTTTCGAACTTCATGTCGATTTCGGCGGATGGTTCGGTGAACGGGAAGTAGCTCGGGCGAAAGCGCACCTGCAGGTCGTCGCTCTCGAAGAAGCGGCGCAGGAAGTCGGTGTAGACGCCCTTGAGGTCGGCGAATGAGATGTTCTCGTCGATCCACAGGCCCTCGACCTGGTGGAACATCGGCGAGTGAGTGGCGTCGGAGTCCACCCGGTAGGTGCGGCCCGGCGCGATGACCTTGATCGGTTTGCCCTTGCTGGTGACGTCACCCGCATGCATGCGGGCATAGCGCACCTGCATCGGCGAGGTGTGCGTGCGCAGCAGCAGCGGCAGGCCGTCGGTGCCGTTCATGTCGACGTAGAACGTGTCCTGCATCGAGCGCGCTGGGTGGTTCGGCGGGTTGTTCAGCGCCGTGAAGTTGAACCAGTCGGCCTCAATCTCGGGGCCATCGGCGACGTCGAAACCGATCGAGCCAAAAATCTCCTCAACGCGCTGCCAGGTGCGGATCACCGGGTGAATACCGCCCTGCCCCTTGCCACGACCGGGCAGGGTGACGTCGATGGACTCCGCCGCGAGTTTGGCATTGAGCGCATCGGCAGCGAGCGCGTCGCGGCGACCGCGGAGCGCAGCCTCAATGGCGTCTTTCGCGCGGTTGATCTCGGCGCCGCGGGTCTTCTTTTCCTCCGGCGACAGGGCGGCCATGCCCTTCAGCAGGTCGGTGACGGCGCCGGTCTTGCCAAGGTACTTCGCCTTGGCGTTCTCCAGCGACGGTGCATCGGCACAGGCGGCGAAGTCGGCACTGGCGGAGGCGATGATTTGTTCGAGAGATTGCGTCATGTCATCACGGTCCAGAAAAAACAAAAGGGAGGCTGTGCCTCCCTTTTGTGGGTTGCTCGAGAGCGGTCGGTAAGGGAGGCCTAGGCCTTCTTGACGCGCTCCACGAGCGCGGTAAACGCCGGCGCGTCAAAGACGGCCATGTCGGCGAGTACCTTGCGGTCGATCTCAATGGCCGCCTTTTTCAGGGCGCCCATGAAGGTCGAGTACTTCATGCCGGCTTCGCGGGCTGCGGCGTTGATACGCGCAATCCACAGGGCACGGAAATCGCGCTTCTTGTTGCGGCGATCGCGATAGGCATATTGCCCGGCGCGCATCACGGCCTGCTTGGCAACGCGATAGACGTTATTGCGACGACCGCGATAGCCTTTGGCCAGCGCGATGATTTTCTTGTGACGGGCGCGGGCGGTTACACCACGTTTTACGCGAGGCATCTTTCAGTCCTCCTTATGCGTAGGGCAACATGGCCTTGACACGGCCGACGTCGCTCTCATGGATGGTAACGACACCACGCAGCTGACGCTTGTTCTTCGTCGTGCGCTTGGTCAGGATATGGCGCTTGGTTGCGTGGCCACGCTTGACGCTGCCGCTCTTGCGGACTTTCAGCCGCTTGGAGGCGGCCTTTTTGGTCTTCATTTTGGGCATGATTGCCAACTACTTTCTTTTGGCCGGACGGTAAAACCCGGCTTCACGAACCTACAGAGGCGTTGCAGCACTACGCTGCAATCTTGGGGGCCCCAGCGGGTTTCGTCGATGGCGCTTGCGCACCACCTGCTGCCGCAGGCGCCGGGGCCCCTGCAGCGGGTTTTGCCGGTGCCGCCGCTTTCGCGGGCGCCACCTGCTTTTTCTTCGGTGCCAGCATCATCACCATGAGCCGGCCTTCCATCCGTGGAAACTGCTCAACTACGCAGATTTCCTCGGTGTCCGCCTTGATGCGGTCAAGCTGTCGTACGCCGAACTCCTGATGCGCCATTTCACGACCGCGGAAGCGCAAGGTGATCTTGACCTTGTCGCCCTCGGCAATGAACTCATGGATCTTGCGCATCTTGATCTGATAGTCATGCTCGTCGGTCTGCGGACGCAGCTTGATCTCCTTGATCTCGATCTGCTTCTGCTTGGACTTCGCTTCCTGCAGGCGCTTGGACTCCTGGAACTTGAATTTGCCGTAATCCATGATGCGGCAAACGGGTGGTTGCGCCGTCGGGGCGATTTCAACCAGATCAAGCTCAGCGTCCTCGGCCATCGCCATTGCTTCGCGCAATGTTTTGATGCCCGCCTGCTCACCGTCTTTGTCTATCAGTCGAACCTCGGGAGCGGTGATCTCTCGATTGATTCGGGTGTCTTTATCGGCTATGTGACAACTCCAGCACTAAATAGTCTTGTGCATTCCCGGTCTGTTTTGGGAAACGGCCAGTTCAATGAACTTTTCGACGGGCATCACGCCCAAGTCCTGATTGCCGCGCCCGCGAACCGCGACTGCGCCTTGTTCGGCCTCTTTGCCGCCCACCACAGCGATGTAGGGGAGCTTTTGAAGGCTTAACTCGCGGATTTTATAGGATATTTTGTCCGCCCTCAAGTCCGCCTCGGCCCGGATGCCAGCGGCCTTGAGCCGATTTACAACGGTTTCAGCGTATTCGTTCTGATCCGAGGTGATCGACGCCACCGCAATTTGCCGCGGCGCCAGCCACAGCGGCAGCGCGCCGGCATAGTTCTCGATCAGGATGCCGATGAAGCGCTCCAGCGAGCCCACGATGGCCCGGTGCAGCATGATCGGCGTCTTGCGCGAGTTGTCCTCAGCCACGTACTCGGCCCCCAGTCGGGCCGGCATGTTGGGGTCGACCTGCATGGTGCCGCACTGCCAGACGCGGCCCAGCGCATCCTTGAGTGAATACTCAATCTTGGGGCCATAAAAGGCGCCCTCGCCCTTCAGCTCTTCCCACGGCGCGCCGGCCGCGTCGAGCGCGTCCATCAGGGCCTTTTCGGCCTTGTCCCAGCCTTCTTCCGACCCGATGCGCTTTTCCGGGCGCGTTGAGATCTTGTAGATGATGTCGGTGAAGCCGAAATCGGCGTACACCTTCTGCAGCAGGCGCGTGAAGGCGAGGCACTCGGCCTGGATCTGGTCTTCCATCACGAAGATGTGACCATCGTCCTGCGTGAACCCGCGTACCCGCATGATGCCGTGCAGCGAGCCCGAGGACTCGTTGCGGTGGCAGGAGCCGAACTCGCCGTAGCGCAGCGGCAGCTCCTTGTACGAGTGCAGGCCCGCGTTGTAGATCTGCAGGTGACCCGGACAGTTCATGGGCTTCACGGCGTAGGTCCGCTTCTCGGACTCCGTCGTGAACATGTTGTCCTTGTAGTTCTCCCAATGGCCTGACTTTTCCCACAACGTGCGGTCGAGGATCTGCGGGCCCTTCACTTCCTGGTAGCCGTTGTGCTCGTAGACCTTGCGCATGTACTGCTCGACGACCTGCCAGATGCGCCAGCCGTTCGGGTGCCAGAACACCATGCCCGGCGCTTCGTCCTGCACGTGGAACAGGTCGAGCAGTTTGCCAATCTTCCGGTGATCGCGCTTCTCCGCTTCTTCCAGCCGGAACAGGTACGCGTCGAGGTCTTCTTTCTTCGCCCAGGCCGTGCCGTAGACGCGCGTGAGCATCTCGTTGCGATGATCGCCGCGCCAGTAGGCGCCGGCCACCTTCATCAGCTTGAAGTGCTTCAGGCGTCCCGTCGAGGGGACGTGCGGCCCGCGACACAAATCCGTGAACGCGCCTTCGGAATAGAGCGACACGTCCTCGTTGGCCGGAATGCTCGCGATGATCTCGGCCTTGTACGCCTCGCCGATGCCCTTGAAATAGGCGACGGCGTCGTCGCGCGGCAGCACCTTGCGCTCGACCTTCTCGTCCTTTTTGGCGAGCTCGGCCATCTTGGCCTCGATCTTCTCGAGGTCTTCCAGCGTGAAGGGCCGCTTGTACGAGAAATCGTAATAGAAGCCATCGTCGATGACCGGGCCGATCGTGACCTGGGCTTCGGGATACAGCTCCTTGACCGCATAGGCCAGCAGGTGTGCCGTCGAGTGGCGGATCACGTCGACGCCGTCAGCGTCCTTTTCGGTCACGATTGCCAGTTGTGCGTCCTTGTCGATGACGAAGGACGTATCGACCAGCTTGCCATCGACCTTGCCGGCCAGAGCCGCCTTGGCGAGGCCGGCGCCGATGCTGGCGGCGACTTCAGCGACGCTGACCGGTTTGTCAAACGGCCGCTTCGAACCGTCGGGGAGTTGTACTTGAATCATGAATTTTCAGTCGTTGAAAACAAAAAAGCAGCCGAAGCTGCTTTTCCAATAGTCACTGTAGACACGTCGATACGACGCAGAAAGCCCTAGCCCCGGCGGTGATGAAACCTTCCAAAAGTGCTAGTTCGCGGCATTCTTCGGCATCCCTTATGAACAACGTGGCGGACGAATCTGGTAGAGACAATTGGATTCGAACCAACGACCCCCACCATGTCAAGGTGGTGCTCTAACCAAC
>ENA-UOYA01001531-UOYA01001531.1-activated-sludge-metagenome-genome-assembly--contig:-NODE-1531-length-24317-cov-9.864644_pt1 | contig 24317 bp, 20 predicted proteins | sample MGYA00238163_ERZ764804 | MGnify/ENA primary metagenome ERZ764804 (study PRJEB28919, sample SAMN05720223) | activated sludge metagenome | isolation source: Anaerobic digester | place: Hong Kong... | reverse complement strand
TTCTCTTCAGGCTTGCTAATGTTTTTGCTTATCCCCACTAAATATCGCCTGAGCCCTTTTGAGCTACCTTTCTAAAGTGGATTTTTTGACGACGGATAATCAAATATTAAAGACATTTGGCATTTTTTACGGTATTTATGAGTGGATTATATTTTTTATTATTATCTTTGTACCAACTATAGAAATGTATTTTTAATAATAATAATATGGAAAATAACGTGGAACTAATCTCACAGTGTGAGACAAAAGCAAAACAGTGGCTAAGTCCGGCATTTGATGCTGAGACGAGGAAATCTGTACAATCAATGATTGATGCAGAAGATAAAACGGATTTGATTGAGTCATTTTACAAGGATTTGGAATTCGGTACCGGTGGTCTTCGTGGCATCATGGGTGCTGGCTCTAATCGTATGAATATCTACACTGTAGGTATGGCAACTCAAGGTTTTGCTAATTATCTGAAAAAGAATTTTGAAAAGCGACAGAACATAAGCGTCGTCGTTTGCCACGATTGCCGAAACAACAGTCGCCTTTTTGCAGAGACTGTTGCGGATATCTTTTCTGCCAACGGAATTAAAGCATATATCTTCGACGATATGCGTCCAACACCAGAGTGCTCATTTGCCATTCGCCATCTCGGATGTCAAGCTGGCGTAAATATCACTGCTTCTCATAATCCCCGTGAATATAATGGTTATAAGGCTTATTGGGAAGATGGTGCGCAGGTTCTTGCTCCTCATGACAGCGGAATTATTGACGAGGTTAATAAAGTGAAGATTGAAGACGTCAAATTCAAGGGTAACAAAGAACTGATTGAAACCATCGGCGAAGAAATTGATAAAATATATTTGGACAAGGTTCACTCTATTTCTATTGACCCGGAAGTCATCAAACGTCAAAAGGATTTGAAGATTGTCTATACACCTCTTCACGGAACAGGAATGATGCTGATACCAAAGTCATTGAAATTATGGGGCTTCGAGAATGTTCATTGCGTGAAAGAGCAGATGGTGAAGAGTGGAGATTTCCCAACTGTTGTTTCTCCGAATCCTGAGAATGGTGAAGCTCTTACTTTGGCACTCCGCGATGCTAAATTGATTGATGCCGATATCGTTATGGCTTCCGACCCTGATGCTGACCGTGTCGGAATGGCTTGCAAAAATGATAAAGGTGAGTGGATTCTCATCAATGGCAATCAGACGTGTCTCATATTCTTATATTATATCATCACAAATCGCCTGAAAACAGGAAAGATGCAACCTACGGACTTTATTGTCAAGACGATCGTTACAACAGAGGTTATCAAGAAGATTGCAGACAAGCAGCATATCGAAATGCGCGACTGTTTCACAGGTTTCAAATGGATTGCACGTGAGATTGCCCTGTCAGAGGGTAAACAACAATATATAGGTGGTGGTGAAGAAAGTTATGGTTTCCTGGCTGAAGATTTTGTCAGAGATAAGGATTCCGTTAGCGCTTGTTCTTTACTTGCTGAAATTTGTGCTTATGCCAAGGATCAGGGAAAGACACTGTATGACCTTTTGATGGACATTTATCTCGAATATGGTTTCTCTAAGGAGTTTACCGTGAATGTTGTTCGTCCAGGTAAAAGTGGTGCCGACGAAATTAAACAGATGATGTCTAATTTCCGTCAGAACAGTCCTACAGAGCTTGGTGGCTCCAAAATTGTGATATGGAAAGATTATCTCACACTAGAACAGCGTGATGCCAATAATAACATCTCAAAGATTGACATGCCTGCAACGAGCAATGTTCTGCAATGGTTCTGTGACGACGGTACCAAGGTGAGCGTACGTCCATCAGGAACTGAGCCGAAAATCAAATTCTATATTGAAGTTAAGGGCACAATGAAGTGCTCCGGTTGCTACGATCGTTGCAATACTGAAGGTACTGAGAAGATTGCTGCAATCAAGAAATCGTTAGGACTTGATTAGCATTTTGCTATCATTCTGAAATACGGGTTAACAATGTTTCCGACGCTTGTGTTGGAAACATTGCTAACCTTTTTCTTTTGCCTATGTTTGGCAAAAGATAGTTCATGAGAGAAATTCATCCGCTATCGTAAAAACTTTCTTAAATTATAGGGTTTGAGAAACATTTTTAATATATTTTAGTTGCGAACATTCGCCTCTCTATCAATAAAGTTGTACTTTTGCGTCAAATTTATAATTGAATAAAAGATATTATTATGGCAGAAGCTATTGATATTCGTGAATTGAATATGTTGATAGAGCAACAAAGTGCTTTCGTATCGAATCTTACCAGAGGTATGGATGGCGTTATTGTAGGTCAGAAGCATCTTGTCGACTCTTTGCTTATTTCACTGTTAAGTGATGGACATATACTACTTGAGGGTGTGCCAGGATTAGCCAAGACGTTAGCAATTAAGACCTTGTCGCAACTCATCGATGCTGATTACAGTAGAATACAGTTTACTCCTGATTTGTTGCCGGCTGATGTTGTTGGTACAATGATATACTCTCAGAAAGATGAACATTTCCAGGTCAAGAAGGGTCCTGTATTTGCAAACTTTGTTCTTGCAGATGAAATCAACCGTGCACCAGCCAAAGTGCAGAGTGCTTTATTGGAGGCCATGCAGGAACATCAGGTGACGATAGGGGAAAAGACTTTCGCTTTGCCAAATCCGTTCCTTGTTATGGCCACACAGAACCCTATTGAACAAGAGGGAACCTATCAGTTGCCTGAAGCACAGGTAGACCGTTTTATGTTGAAAGTTGTCATTGGCTATCCTTCTCTGGAAGAGGAGAAACTTATTATTCGTGAAAATATTAAAGGCGGACTTCCTACTGTGACCCCAGTTACAACAGCTGCAGAGATACTCAAGGCACGTGAAGTTGTAAATCAGGTATATATTGATGAAAAGATAGAACAGTATATTGTTGATATCGTTTTCGCAAGCCGTTATCCCGATCGCTATATGATGCCTGAACTGAAAGACTTCATAACGTTCGGTGGTTCTCCACGTGCAAGTATCAATTTGGCGAAGGCAGCGCGTGCGTATGCATTCATCAAACACCGTGGATACGTGGTTCCTGAAGATGTACGTGCGGTTGCTCATGATGTGCTACGTCACAGAATTGGACTTTCCTATGAAGCTGAAGCAAGCAACATCACAAGTGAGGAAATCGTTTCCAAGATTATTAATAAAGTGGAAGTGCCATAAGGCATTTTAACCATGAATATATGAAACTCATTTGTGGTTAGAATACAATAATAATGGATACACAAGAAATATTAAAGAAGGTACGCAAAATTGAAATCAAAACTCGCGGACTAAGTCAGAACATTTTTGCCGGTCAGTACCATTCCGCTTTCAAAGGGAGGGGTATGGCATTTTCTGAAGTGCGTGAGTATCAGTTCGGTGATGATGTCCGTGATATAGATTGGAATGTCACCGCCCGTTTCCATCATCCTTATGTCAAGGTTTTTGAGGAAGAACGTGAACTGACGGTTATGTTGCTTATCGATGTGAGTGGTTCTCTTGAATTTGGTACTACTCACCAGATGAAACGTGATATGGCAACAGAAATCGCAGCTACTCTGGCATTTAGTGCCATCCAGAATAATGATAAAATTGGTGTCATCTTTTTTTCAGATCGTATCGAAAAGTATATCCCTCCCAAAAAGGGACGCAAACATATATTGTATATCATCCGTGAGATGTTAGACTTTCATCCTGAAAGTCGGAAAACCGATGTTGGTATGGCTGTAGCTTACTTCACAAGAGTAATGAAGCGCCGTTGCACTGCATTTATCCTGAGTGATTTTTATACTAGAAATAGTTTTCAAAAGGAAATGCAGATTGCCAATTCAAAACATGACGTAGTAGCTATACAGGTTTATGATCCTAGAGCGAAAACTCTACCTAATATAGGACTTATGAAGGTTCACGATGCTGAGACGGGTCATGAAATGTATATCGATACATCTAGCAAGAAACTTCGTATGGCCCATACTAGATATTGGCTTGAGAGGGAAGACGCATTGAAACAGACATTTGCTAAGAGCAATATTGATTGGGTGTCCATTGCAACAAATGAGGACTATGTGAAATCGATGATGATACTTTTTGCTCGAAGGGGTTAATATGAAGAGATTTAAAGCATTAATATTAGCAATATTTGTTGCCATTTCGGTAACTGCACAAGTTGCAGTAGAGTCAAAAATCGACTCTGTTGCCATCTTGATAGGTCAACAGGCTCATTTGATTGTCGGTGTGACGGCACCGAAAGGGCAAAGTATAGTTTTCCCGCAATATAAACCTTACCAGCACATCACCCCTGGTGTGGAAGTGATAGAAACTTCCAATGCTGATACTTCCAATTTGGATAATGGGCTAGTCAAGGTGAGTAAGATATTCACAATAACATCGTTTGATGAACATCTATATGCCATACCTGGAATGAAGGTAAAGGTGAATGGAAAAATCTGTCAAGGCAATCCTCTCGCTTTGAAAGTTCTCACAGTTGATGTAGATACGTTGCATCCTAATCAATTTTACCCTCCAAAAGATGTTCAAGACAATCCTTTCTTATGGAAGGAATGGAGTAGTATATTTTGGTTGAGTATTTTGATGCTATTGTTTTGTGCAATAGGATATTATCTATTTATCAGATTGCATGACAATAAACCTATCATCACACATATTCGGGTAGTCAAGAAAGTTCTGCCTCACCAGAAAGCATTGAATGTGATCAACAAACTGAAAGAAGATCATATCGTCAATTCTGATAATCCCAAAGAGTATTATACCAAATTGACGGATGCTTTGCGCTTGTATATAGAGGAACGTTTCGGATTCAATGCGATGGAAATGACTTCTTCGGAAATCATTGAAAAGATGAAGAGCACTGGCGACCAGAAGATGATCGACGAACTTCATGAACTCTTCCAGACAGCCGACCTCGTTAAGTTTGCGAAATATTCCACTCTTATCAATGAGAATGACTTGAACCTTGTAAATGCAATTAACTTCATCGACCAAACTAAATTGGAAGGTCAACCTACTGTTGAGAAGATAGTTCCCAAATTGAGTGAAGAAGACAAACGGACACGGAAGGCCCGCATTACAATAAAGGCATTTATATATGTCATAATCATAACTATTGCATTGGCTTTGACTTATATTGTATACAATGTATCTCAGCTGTTGTTGTAAAAAGTCGTAATATGGAATTTGCAAATAAAGAATATTTTCTACTTCTTCTGTTATTGATACCTTATATATTATGGTATTTTCTTTACAGAAAGAAAAGCGAACCCACGATGCAATTAAGCGATACGTATGCTTATCGTTTTGCACCGAAGAGTTGGCGAATACGTCTTATCCATCTGCCATTTCTTCTGCGTTGCATCACTTTTGTCCTCATCATTATTATTTTAGCCCGTCCGCAGACACACAATTCGTGGGATAATAAGTCGGTAGATGGTATTGATATCATGTTGGCTATGGACGTTTCCACATCCATGTTGGCAGAGGATTTGAAGCCTAACCGAATAGAGGCAGCCAAAGATGTAGCAGCAGAGTTTATTTCTGGCCGCCCGAATGACAATATAGGTCTGACGATTTTTGCTGGTGAAGCATTCACACAATGCCCGATGACCACAGACCATTCATCGTTATTGAATCTGTTACAGAATGTTCGTACGGACATTGCAGCCCGTGGACTTATCCAAGATGGTACGGCTGTAGGTATGGGTCTTGCAAATGCAGTTAGTAGGCTTAAGGACTCTAAGGCGAAAAGCAAAGTGGTCATCTTACTTACTGACGGTTCAAATAACATGGGTGATTTGTCGCCAATGACAGCAGCACAAATAGCCAAGAGCTTAGGCATCAGGGTTTACACCATTGGTGTGGGCACCAATAGGGTGGCACCTTATCCAATGCCTGTGGCTGGTGGCGTGCAATATGTAAATATACCTGTAGAAATAGACACGAAAACATTGAGTGACATTGCTGCGACAACAGAAGGCAATTTCTATCGTGCGACGAACAATCGACAGCTTAAACAAATATATCGGGACATTGATCAGTTGGAAAAGACGAAGATGAATGTGAAGAAATTCTCAAAACGTTATGAGGCTTTTCAACCTTTCGCAATTTTAGCTATCATCTCATTGCTCCTTGAGATACTATTGCGGACCACGGTCTTACGTAGAATTCCCTGATATTTTTTAGATAGGCATTCGTTGAATACAAAAATAGAATATATCTGACATAAATAAAAAAACGATGTTTAGATTTGATAATCCTCAATATCTCTGGCTGTTGCTTGTCATACCATTATTGGCGTTGATAAGATTTATCGGTTGGAGACAAAGAAAAAATAAATTAAGGAAATTTGGTAATCCCGATTTACTTAAGGCGCTCATGCCAGATGTTTCGGCATATCGACCAAGCGTGAAGTTTTGGTTGATGGAGGCTGCGCTTGCATTATTGATTCTGTTGTTGGCTCGGCCACAGATGGGAACTAAGATATCCCACGAAAAAAGAAATGGAATTGAGACTATCATTGCACTCGATATTAGTAATTCCATGTTGTGTGAAGATGTGGTTCCGTCACGTCTTGATAAGAGTAAACTACTTGTTGAGAATCTTGTAGACCACTTTACAAATGATAAAATAGGATTGATAGTTTTTGCGGGTGACGCTTTTGTCCAGTTGCCTATAACGAGCGATTATGTTTCTGCAAAAATGTTTTTGCAGAACATCGACCCTTCACTGATAGCTACGCAAGGAACTGATATCGCTCACGCCATCAATCTTGCAATGAATAGCTTTACTCAACAGGAAAAAGTTGGAAAGGCAATCATAGTCATTACTGATGGTGAAGACCATGAAGGTGGCGCCGTTGAAGCCGCCGCAGCTGCAAAGAAGAAAGGCGTCAACGTATTTATTTTAGGCGTCGGTAGCACAAAGGGTGCCCCAATTCCTTCTGGGAACGGTTATATGAAAGACAATTCGGGACAAACGGTTATGTCAGCATTGAACGAACAGATGTGCCAGCAAATAGCACAAGCAGGAAGTGGTACATACATCCATGTCGATAACACCAGTGATGCCCAGGAAAAATTGAATGATGAACTGACAAAATTGCAGAAGGGTGAGACAGACAGCGTGATTTATAGTGAATATGATGAACAGTTTCAAGCTTTCGGAATATTGATTTTGCTTATCCTGATTATTGAAATTTGTATGATGGAAAGCAAAAATCCTTTGTTGAAGAATATCAAACTTTTTAAAAAGAAATAATATCAAAATTCGTATTTTGGCAATATTGATTTTAAAAACGGGAATAAGATGAGGAAATATATTAGAATATTATTAATATTTTTTATCAGTGTAATCTATTGCGCGAATGAGGCTTCCGCTCAGAACGACCGGCAACTCATACGGCAAGGCAATAGGTTGTATCATCAGGAGAAATATGACAAGGCTGAAGTGGAATACCGTAAGGCGGTTTCAAAAAATCCCCAAAATTCTCAAGCCTTTTATAATTTGGGATGTGCTTTGATGATGCAGCAAAAGGATTCCGCTGCAATTGTTCAGTATCAAAATGCGGGTAAGATGGAGACAAATAAAATACGCAAGGCTAAAGTGTATCATAATATCGGTGTCGTATGTCAGAAGCACCAGATGTTTGGTGATGCAATAAAGGCTTATGAGGAGTCACTTCGCAACAATCCTAATGATAACGAGACCCGTTATAATCTTGCATTATGTAAACGTCAACAGAAAAATCAAAAACAGAAAGGTGGCGGAGGTGACAATAAAAAGAATAATAAGAACAAAAATAATAAGGATAAACAGAATAAGAACCAAAAGAATGACAAAAACAAGGACCAAAACAAACAGGAGAAACAACCAAAGGAACAGATGAGTAAGGAGAATGCTGAGCAGTTGCTCAATGCTGCTGTACAGGAAGAAAAAGCGACACAGCAACGTCTTAAGAAAGCAATGCAGATGCCGCGAAGAAAACAATTGCAGGAAGAATGGTAATAATTACGATAATGGGATGTTAAACTAAGGAATATGAGAAAATATTTACTTCTATATTTTTTAATGCTTGTAACTGGGAATCTACTCGCGCAGACGATTTCTGTTTCGGCTCCATCGCATGTGGCTTTAGGTGAGAATTTCCGTATTGCATATACTGTAAACACTCAAGATGTTGGGGATTTCCGTGCAGGAAATATTCCATCTTCCCTAGAGATTATTGCTGGACCATACACGTCCTCTCAGTCGAGTTTCCAGATGATTAATGGACATACTTCTTCATCTTCGTCTGTAACATACACATATACACTATACGCAGGTAAAGATGGTACATTTACAATTCCTGCTGCCCATGCCCGCATAGGCAATAAGACAATATCCTCACGTTCGGTGAAAATCACTGTGTCTGGTTCAGGACATAAAAATGGGGCGTCAGCTCCCAAAATGCACGATGATTATGAAGACCAGCCACAGATGAAAAGTGCTGGTTCCGCCATTACTGGTAATGACCTATTCATAAAAGTCAGTGCAAACAAAAGACGTGTACATGAACAGGAGCCTGTGCTCCTTACTTATAAGGTTTATACAACGGTTGACCTCACCCAGTTGGAAGGGAAAATGCCTGATTTAACGGGATTCCACACGCAGGAGGTTCAATTACCTCAACAGAAGAGTTTTCACTTGGAACGTGTAAATGGTAAAAACTATCGTTGTGTAACGTGGAGCCAGTATGTAATGTATCCTCAGATGACTGGTAAATTGGATATTCCAAGTATCACCTTCAAGGGAATTGTAGTTCAGCAGAATCGTTCAGTAGATCCGTTTGAAGCTTTCTTCAATGGCGGTTCTGGATATGTGGAAGTTAAAAGGAACATTATAGCGCCGGGAATATCCATACAAGTAGATCCGTTGCCTGCACGACCAGCTAATTTTTCTGGTGGTGTTGGTCGTTTCAACATCAGTGCACAGTTGAATAAAAAAGAAATTCAGGCAGGAAATCCATTATCACTCCGTGTTGTAATAGGTGGTATCGGTAATTTGAAACTAATCAAACAGCCTGAAGTGATATTCCCAAAGAATTTTGATAAATATGATGCCAAGATAACGGATAAGACAAAGCTGACATCTAACGGCGTCGAGGGTAATATGGTGTATGATTTTCTGGCAGTGCCTCGAAATCAAGGTAAATATACAATACCTGCAGTATCTCTAACGTATTATGATACGAATACAAATCAATATAAGACTATAAAGACTCAGTCGTTTAATATTACTGTCGGAAAAGGTAATGGATCTAAGGGCGATATATCCGATTACAGTGATGAGAAAGATCAAGACATTCATTCAATTAAGTTGGGTGATGTGAAACTTCATGCGATTGACGAATTTTTCTTTGGCTCTGTTTCTTATTGGATCAGCCTGCTCATTCCTTTATTTGCTTTTATTGCATTACTAATCATATTCCGCAAACGCGCGATAGATAATGCTGATATTGTGAAGACTCGTGGTAAAAAGGCTAATAAGGTTGCTACAAAACGTCTGAAGAAAGCAAGTAAACTGATGTTCGAGGGCAAACAAAATGAGTTTTATGATGAAGTACTAAGAGCATTATGGGGATACGTGGGTGATAAATTAAATATACCTGTAGAGAAATTGTCACGTGAAAATATTTCTGAGAATCTATTGATGCAAAATGTCGATCAAGATACAATTGACAAATTTGTCAGTGCTTTGGACGAATGTGAATATGAACGTTACGCACCAGGAGATCCTTCTGGAAATATGACCCGTACCTTTGAGTCGGCAATGACTGCTATCATGAAAATAGAGGAAGTTATGAAGAGAAAAGTGAAAGTAAACAAGGTTATTAGTAATAACATATTGATATTTCTGTTCATCTTCTGTTTCCCGATTTCTTCTTTTGCAATAACAAAGCAAAATGCTGATACGGAATATAATAAAGGCAATTATCAACAGGCTATAAAAGACTACAGGGAATTGCTGCAAAAGGGTGTTTGCCCTGATGTCTATTTCAATATGGGCAATGCTTATTACCGTTTAGATAACATCACTCAAGCTGTTCTTGCTTATGAACGTGCTCTGATGTTATCACCGGGTGATAAAGATATCCGTTTCAACCTACAGTTCGCCCGTAGTAAGACAATAGATAAAATCACTCCAGAAAGTGAGATGTTTTTCGTGACTTGGTATCACGCATTAGTGTCTTATACGAGTGTAGACAACTGGGCAATGGTTGCTATCGTTTCTATCATAGTTTCTCTTTTGCTCATTATGTTGTTCCTCTTTGGTCCAAAGATGTTTATGCGCAAATTTGGATTCTATGGTGCGATATGCTTCTTCTTCGTTTTCCTATTCAGTAATCTCTTTGCTTATCAACAGAAACAACAATTGGAAAACCGAACAGGTGCTATTGTCATTGCAACGTCTGTGACAGTGAAGAAGACACCTGCAAAAAACAGTAATGACTTGTTCGTCATTCATGAGGGAACCCGTGTCAACATTACCGATAAAGGGATGAAAGGATGGAGAGCGGTCAGACTTGATGATGGTAGGGAGGGCTGGATCCCGACAGATAAAATTGAAGAAATTTAGTGATGGATATATCTTCGTTATTAGAATTGGATTATAGAATCTTTGATGCCCTCAATGGCAGTGGCTCTCTGTTCTTGGATGGCGTGATGACGACACTCACGTCGGGATTGACGTGGATACCTCTTTATATATCCCTGTTGTATCTCATTATCAAAAACAATGAGACAATGGCTCAAATCATGTTGATAGTTGGATGTTGTTTCTTATGTATATTTTTCGCAGACGGAATCACAGATTTCATTGTGAAACCTATCGTTGCCCGCTGGAGACCAAGTAATGATCCATACATAAAATATACAGTAGATGTAGTCAATAACGTTAGGGGTGGCAATTATGGCTTCTTTTCGGCACATGCGGCCAATACATTTTCGATAGCACTCTTTTTCTCTTTCTTGGTGAGAAATAAAGTTTTTAACTTTTGCCTTTTGACATGGTCGCTCATAAACTGTTACACTCGCATTTATTTGGGTCTCCATTATCCCAGCGATATTCTTTGCGGATTATTATGGGGCAGTGTTGTTGCTATCATCGTTTACGTCATTTATCATAAAATATACGCTAAGATCAGCCCTAAGTTGAATTATATATCGACACAATATACAAGCACGGGATATAGTCTGACAGACATTGATATGGTGATAAGCATATTGATGTTTACATACAGTTATGCTATTATCAGAGCATTAATATAAGAATGGATACAAAACATATAAAAATAAGTGATTACAATTATCCTCTCCCAGATGAAAGGATAGCTAAATTTCCTGTACCACAACGTGACCATAGCAAATTGTTGCTATATAACCACGGAGAGGTAAGTGAGGATGTCTTCTATAATTTGCCAAAGTATTTACCGAAATCGTCTTTGATGATATTCAATAATACGAAAGTTATCCAGGCACGTATGCACTTCCGTAAAGAGACGGGGGCGTTGATTGAGATATTTTTACTCGAACCAGTGTGCCCGGCAGATTATGAATCAATGTTTCAGTCTACAGGACATTGTACATGGATTTGCATGATTGGCAATTTAAAGAAATGGAAAGATGGTCTGCTTAAACGCGATTTCACAATTAAAGGCCAGCAATTCACACTGACAGTTAATAAGCAAAATCATGATATGCAGTCGGCCATTAGCATAACTACACCGAATGCTAGCAATTTCGTAGATTTCTCATGGGATAACACCAATGTAACGTTTGCGGAGATTTTGGAAAGTATTGGTGAATTACCAATACCGCCTTACTTGAATCGGGAGACGCAGGAAAGTGACAAAACTACATATCAAACTGTATATTCAAAAGTGAAGGGAAGTGTGGCTGCTCCTACAGCAGGACTGCATTTCACGGATGAAGTCTTGGCTAAACTTGACGAACATGGAATTGACCGCGAAGAACTGACTTTGCATGTGGGGGCAGGAACTTTCAAACCTGTGAAAAGCAAAGAGATAGAAGGTCATGAAATGCATACCGAGTACATTTGTGTACACCGTCAAACTTTGGAAAAGCTTATCAAGCATCATGGAGAGGCTATCGCTGTTGGTACGACCAGTGTGCGCACTCTGGAAAGTCTGTATTATATTGGCGTAAAACTTTTGAGCAATCCCGATGCCAGTGAAGAAGAATTGCATGTTAATCAATGGGAGCCATACGAAATTGCTGCTGATGCTCCTCAATTATCATCCGTGGATGCAATCAGACAGGTTTTAGATTATCTCGACCGTAATCATCTGCAAGCACTTCATACAAGTACACAGATTATTATTGCTCCAGGATATAAATACAAAATTGTAAAAATGCTTATAACCAATTTCCATCAACCACAGAGTACATTGCTATTGCTAGTAAGTGCTTTCGTGAACGGTGATTGGCGCAAAATATATGATTATGCTCTTGCACATAATTTTAGATTTTTAAGTTATGGTGACAGTAGCTTACTTATACCGTAAGTTTAATTGATGATAGATTATGAAAATAGGTGATAAAGTCAGATTTCTTAGTGAAACCGGTGGCGGCAAAGTTGCAGGCTTCAAAGGTAATAATATTGTCTTGGTAGAAGATGAAGACGGTTTCCAGATACCTACACCTCTCAATGATATTGTTTTCGTTGAAGATGATGATTACAGTACTTCCCGTATTGTAAAAAACAAAATTGAGAATTCGGTTAAACCTTCTTTTCAGCGAGATTCAGCATCAACAAACATGTCCACTGTCAAATCGATGAAGTCGATGATTAATGATAATGAATCAACAAACGTCCAGCACAGTGAAGATGATGATCCATCTGAAAGAGAAATAACATTCCGTAAACCAGCAGAGGAGCGTAAGGGTGGAGATAAACTGTCAGCTTATCTTGTCTTTGTACCCATTGATATCAAAGAGGTTACAAACACGAGGTTTGAAACTTATTTTGTCAATGACAGTAATTATTATATGCAATTTTCATATATCGCTGTAGAAGGTGCCAATTGGTCTTTACATTTTGCTGGTGAAGTGGAACCCAATACAAAACTGTTTATTGAGGAGTTCGGGCGTGAAATACTTAACGACATGAGTCGTATCGCGATTCAGATAAATTCTTATAAACGGGATAAAACGTTCGTCAAAAAGGAAAATATAGATGTTCAGATACGAATCGACCCTGTGAAGTTTTACAAATTGCATACATTCCAAGCTAATGATTTCTTTGATACTCCAGCGCTTGTGTATCCTATCGTTGAAAATGATAGTCCCGCTCAAACGTTAGTAATAGATCCAAAGAAACTGAAGGACAAAATGTATAAGTCGGCAGATGATACATCCAGACCTTCAACTAAGGAAGGGAATTCTTATTCACCTCGTTATGAAGATGGTAAACATAAGGATAATCCATTTGTAATAAAGCATAGAGGAAATGACGATATTGTGGTCGTTGATCTGCATGCAAATGAAATTCTTGATTCCACTGCGGGATTGACATCAAGTGACATTCTCAATTACCAACTTAAAATATTCCATGACACACTTAGTGATTATGGTGGCAATAAAGGGCAAAAAATAGTTTTTATTCATGGTAAAGGTGAGGGTGTGCTCCGTAGGGCAATCATCAATGAACTTGTATATCGTTATAAGAGTTATACATATCAAGATGCTAGTTTCCAAGAATATGGATATGGCGCCACACAAGTGACAATTAAATAAACGACGCATAATGGAATACGGATTTATAAAAGTCGCATCAGCAGTACCTTCTGTTAAGGTCGGTGATTGCAAATACAATTTAGATCAGATTGAGTCTCTTATCATCCAAGCGGAGGGTAAAGGTGTTGAAATCATCGTCTTTCCAGAATTGGCGATTACAGGTTATACCTGTCAGGATCTTTTTCGCCAAAGTATGTTATTGGAGGCTTGTGAGTCTTCGGTTATGATGCTTCTTGATTTTACCCGTCAACTGAACATTATTTCCATTGTTGGGTTACCTGTCGTAGTTGGTAATCTTTTGCTTAATTGTGCCGCTGTTATTCAGAAAGGTCAATTATTGGGTATTGTTCCCAAGACATATCTTCCAAATTATAGCGAGTTTTACGAAAAGAGATGGTTCGCATCATCGCAGGACCTTAGACCAACTAAGATAAAGTATGCGGGTGCGAATATTATAGTATCTCCAGAGCCTCAGTTGTTCTGTACATCCGATGGAGCTTTGTTTGGTATTGAAATTTGCGAGGATGTATGGGCACCCACACCTCCTAGCAACCATTTGTCTCTTGCAGGAGCCGACTTGATATTCAATCTTTCTGCAAGTGATGAACTTATTGGCAAGCATGAATATCTCAAGACACTTCTTGCTCAACAGAGTGCGCGAACTATTTCTGGATACATCTATAGTGGTTGCGGATTTGGTGAAAGTACTCAGGATGTCGTATATGGAGGCAATGCATTGATTTACGAAAATGGAACATTGCTTGAAGAAAGTCGACGTTTCTGTTTAGATCCTCAGATGCGTGAGGCACAAATCGATGTAGAAAGACTCCGAAGCGAGCGTCGAAATAACACGACATTTGTAAATGCGCAAAGAAATATCAAGTTTGATTTTATTGAATCCCATGATGACATACGTATCATAGAATGTAAGACAATTGATACACGTGACTTCGTATTGGAGCGTACTTTGGATCCATATCCTTTTATACCGAAGTCTGAAAACATGGATTCAAGTTGTGATGAGATTATCAACATTCAGGTGATGGGTTTAGCCAAACGTCTTGTACATACCAATCTGCAGAAAGTGGTTATTGGTATCAGTGGAGGACTAGACAGTACACTTGCATTATTGGTGTGCGTGAAAACGTTTGATAAACTCAAGATGGGTCGTGAAGGTATCATTGGCGTCACTATGCCTGGTTTTGGAACCACAGACCGAACATACAATAATGCTATAAGTTTGATGCAAAGTTTGGGAGTCACTATTCGTGAAATCAATATAGCGGATAGCGTGACGCAACATTTCGAGGATATTGGTCATGATATTGAGGCGCATGACATTACTTATGAAAACAGCCAAGCGCGTGAACGCACCCAAATTCTTATGGATATTAGTAATCAGGTTGGTGGTTTAGTTATAGGGACAGGTGACCTTTCAGAGTTAGCTTTAGGATGGGCTACTTATAATGGTGATCACATGAGCATGTATGGTGTGAATGCCAGTATACCAAAAACACTTATTAAATATTTGGTACGTCATATAGCAAATAATGAAGTGGATGAAGAATCTCGTAATACATTATATGATATCATTGATACTCCAATAAGTCCTGAACTGATACCGGCTGATGAAAACGGGAATATCAAGCAAAAAACAGAAGACCTTGTGGGTCCTTATGAATTGCATGATTTTTTCCTTTATTATTTTCTGCGTTTTGGTTATCGACCATCAAAATTATTCTTACTAGCCCAGCATGCTTTCAGTGGCGCGACGAATACAGAACATACTTATAGTGATGATGTTATAAAACATTGGTTAAAGACATTCATCCGACGATTCTTTGCTCAGCAATTCAAGCGGTCTTGTTTGCCAGACGGACCCAAGGTCGGAAGTGTCAGTCTTAGTCCTCGCGGGGACTGGAGAATGCCATCGGACGCTTCCAGTGCAATATGGTTGAAAGAATGTGACGCCTTGTAATATCAAATATCACTAAAGAAATTCAAGTCTTTATATTTTGACAAATTAAAATTGCATAACAATCATTGGTTAACTTACGTCAGAATAAACCTATGATTGTTATGCAATTTTTAAAACGCTATTTCTTTTAATTCACAATTGTTGAAATAGGAATTGCATTAATAATTTTCTTCTTCATCAGTAACATCTTCTGCCTCTAGATTGAGATCCTCAGGGTCAGAATCGAATGTTGTACGATAACTTTCTTCCGTCAATTTGTCTTCGTCAAAAGTATCATCATCATCATCATGCTCATTGTAATGATCTTCAACTTCGGTATTGTCGTCATCCTCCTCTTCCTCTTCTTCTTTTTCATCATGAGCATCAAGTTCATCAATATCATCAAATTTCATACGCGGTTTTTCAACCTGTGGTTTTTCTTTGGCAAAAATAGCTTCAACCCACGTACCTTTAGGTATTTCAAGAATTTCATATCCATCATTGATCTTCTTTTCGCACATGCCTCCTGGTTTATGCAATCGATCTTTTGGTAGAGTAGTTGTACTAATATCAAAACCACTTTCGATAATATCCTGAATACTTTGAGACAGTGAATCCCATCCACCGCCAAAGTTTCGGTCGAGAACTTCTATTAGTTTTGCGGCAGAGATATGACGAATGTTTTCGTAGGTCAAGTCAGTGACACGCATAATTGGACGTTTTTTGACAGCCCATTTTATTTTAGTGTTTTCGTCAACTCTGACCATCCCGATTTTGTAGCCCCTGGCTTCATATTTATTGGTCACTTCGGGCTTGTCTATTTTAACTTCTTCCACATCGAATGCGCTTCTAATTATTTCCGTATAATGGCGCATATTATCTTTCAGGTCAACGTCTTTTTCCGCAGCACCAAGCATACGGAAAATATCATTTTCCTGAATATCCCAGACATTACTCTTATTCAATGTCTTAAGGGTCAAAACTTTCTTGTCCTGTTTCATATATCTAATATTTTAATTTTTTAATTTAATTGGTCTCTGTCTTCAAGCACTGGGAATTTATTTCTGAATCTTCTTAATTCCTCAATATCAATACTGGTGGTAATAGTTTCTTGGCTTGCACTTGATGATTCTACAATCGTGTAACCTTTAGGGTCTATGATTGCACTTCTGCCGATATAATGACAGTAGTCGTCATTGCCGACACGATTGCAACCAATCAAAAAACATTGATTTTCTATGGCTCTTGCTCTCGTTAATATTTGCCAGACATTCTGTCTCGATTCTGGCCAATTAGCGACAATGATAATCGCATCATAATCTCCTTTGTATCTAGCCCAACCTGGGAAACGCAAATCGTAGCAAGTAAGAAGAATGAATCTGATACCTTTCCATTCTACTATCATACGACGATTGCCTGACTGATAGTATTTATCTTCTCCTCCATATTTAAAAAGATGCCGTTTGTCGTAATAATTGTAAGTTCCATCGGGTTTAACAAAGTAGTGTCTGTTTACTGCTTGTGGTTGTCCGTCACTTTCATTTTGCTTAAAAATTGCGAGACTACCACTGATTGCCGCATTATATTTTTTTGCTGTTCTTTGCATCCAGCTTAGTGAGACTGAAGTATTTTCATTTTCAGCGACACCTTGCGGATTTGTCACAAAACCAGTACTCCACATTTCAGGCAACACATAAAGGTCACTTTTAGGCGCTGAAGCTATAAGCAGCTCAACATTATCGATGTTAGCTACAGGCTGAGCCCATTTAATATCCGTTTGGAGTACTGTTACCTTCATTTCAATCTTATTGTTGTGCTGCAAAAGTAAATACTTTACTCCTAATTAGCAAGTTTTTGTTATAAAATTTTTAGAATTTTATTGGTACATATTTAATTGCTGTTTTTATACAGTCAAAAAATATATAATTATTGGATGATAATTGCTTCGTAAGTGTAGAGTTCTGCATCTTTCCATCCTTCCCATCCAATTCCAGCTTTGTCTTGGGCGCAATGACCGAGGAATTCTTCTTTTGTCCAATTTACTTCATTGACAACCTGAGGCAGAAATGTTCCGCTACGGTTACCTTTTCGGATGTAGATACCCTGTTTGCCATAATGAAATTCGTCTATGCTGTGAATGCGCTTGAGGGGAGTGAGTACACTGATTTCGATATCGATGTTTTTCATCTCATCCGCAGTTACAGGATAAAAACGTGGGTCTTCGAAAGCAGCAGCCTGTGCCATATCGGTCACGACATCGTAGAGTGGGGATGAAGCATCGAAACGTCCAATGCAACCGCGCAAGTGCCCACCTTCTGTCAAAGTGACGAAAGCTCCACATTTGGCGTTCAATACCGAGTCTGAAGAAGGCCGAGGCTCATAGCTTTTGCCTTCAATCCTTGCCATGATGCTCTTGTGTGCAATGTCAAGTAACTCTTGTTGCTCTTTTTTTGTCAAACTGAATTTAGTGTCTCGTGTCATTGTGAAAGCATGATATCCCACGACTTCATTTTTCCCTCCATAAGGTGAGTCGCCTGAATTGCAATACATCAGATGGTTGATGTGCAGACTGTTGTCGTCTTTTGCCATCATCAGCAGAACCGCAATTGCACATTGTCCGCATGCGCTTGTCGCTAGATTGTCGATTCCAAGAGAGTCGTTCTTGGCTATGGCATTGACAAACTCCTCCAAACTACCGCTCATCACGGCATCACCCGTTCGTTTATCCACATTAAGCGCATCTCCATAAGATGGATAATGGGAGAAGTCGCTGCTGATGACAAACAGATTGTGCGAGTTGAAATAAGGTTTAAGTGCAGCTGCAATCTCGCGCAAAGTCTGAAGTCGTTCCGTACCTATTATAATAGGTATAATAGGCGGTACGTCTTTTAATCTATACTGCAGGAACGGTAATTGCACTTCGAGGCAATGCTCTTGTGTGTGGGCTGAATCACGATATGTGAAACATTCGTTATTGTCAATCAGTTGTGTACATAGGTCTTTATCGACTTTCACATCCCCAAGAGGTGTGGCATAATAGTCGAAAGCGTTGCAGATGGATGCCCCATTGAGAGCCACGTGATGACTAGGACCGAGTAGAAAAATATGATCGTAATGTTTATCGGGGGCAATCTGTGCGAAAGCCGTTGCTGCCACTTCACCTGAGAACACATAACCAGCATGAGGAACTATTACCGCCTGAACATCGTCTGATGTCTGTTTTGATGCCGTATGTTTGAAATAATTAGCTATATCGTGGCACAATTCATTTTTATCAGCTGGATAAAACTTTCCTGCCACCGCCATCGGTCTAACAGTCGCGCCCGTCTTGGGTGCTGCACTGCTACAAGCATTATTGTTCATCATAATCATTGTGCTTATTAATATGAATAAAAGTTTGTTCTTCATTATTGGGAGCTAAGATATACTATTTGAATGAATATTCCAAATATTTTTTGTAGTTTCAAATATATTCATTACCTTTACAAACGGAATTAACAATTAATAAACAATGCTATGGTAGAATATTTCACATCAAATCTTTGGCTTTTCTGGGTTATTATCTGCGTGATATGTCTGATATTGGAGGTCAGCTCAGGAACTTTTTATATTATGTGTTTTGCTATCGGATCAATATTTTCTGTGGCTGCATCACTGATTGACGTTCCATTCTGGGGACAGGTGGTCGTATTTGCTGTATTTTCAGCATTAAGCATTTTCTGTGTACGTCCATTGGCAATCAAATATTTGCATCGTGGTGAAGATAAACGAGCCAGCAATGTGGATGCTTTGATTGGTCGTGTGGGCACTGTAATAGATGCCATCGAGGCAGGTGGAAGCGGCTACGTAAAGATCGACGGTGATGAATGGAAAGCAGTAACTCAAGATGGTTTGGCTATTGCCAAAGGCAACAAAGTTAAAGTTGTCAGTATGGATAGTATCGTCGTGACTGTTATTCCGTGTGATTAAAAAAAGTAACTAATAAATATAAATCATTATGTTAATTTCAACTTATGCACTCATTGCAATTGTCGTTTTGGTGTTGATATTCGCCAAGATGGCCTTAGTGATCATTCCTCAGTCGGAAACTAAGATTGTGGAGCGTTTGGGAAAATATTATGCGACATTAAAACCTGGTGTCAATATCATCATCCCATTTATTGACCGTGCCAAGACAGTGGTGACGATGACTCGTGGACGTTATATCTATTCCAACACCATCGACCTGCGCGAACAGGTGTATGATTTTGATAAACAGAACGTTATCACCAAGGATAATATCCAGATGCAAATCAATGCGCTGCTGTATTTCCAGATTGTGGATCCGTTTAAATCGGTATATGAAATCAACAATCTGCCGAATGCTATCGAGAAACTCACTCAGACTACATTGCGTAACATCATCGGTGAACTGGAACTAGACCAGACGCTGACAAGCCGAGACACCATTAACTCGAAACTGCGCGCTGTGCTCGATGATGCCACTAACAAATGGGGTATCAAAGTGAACCGTGTGGAACTGCAAGACATTATCCCTCCGACGAGTGTGCTTCAAGCCATGGAGAAACAGATGCAAGCCGAGCGTAACAAGCGCGCCACCATCTTGACCAGTGAAGGTGAAAAACAGGCTGCCATCCTGCAGTCGGAAGGTGAAAAGGCAAGTACCATCAACCGAGCTGAAGCTACCAAGCAACAGGCCATTCTCTATGCAGAGGGTGAGGCAACTGCTCGCATCCGTAAAGCAGAAGCAGAGGCTGTCGCCATCCAAAAGATTACAGAGGCTGTGGGCAAGAGCACCAATCCTGCCAATTATCTGTTGGCACAGAAATACATTGCCATGCTTCAGGAAGTTGCAACAGGCGACAAGACCAAGACCGTCTACCTGCCTTATGAGGCAACTAATCTCTTGGGCTCTATCGGTGGCATCAAGGATTTGTTCAAGGCAGACTAATTGTTATAGCTAATATTAGCACGACACCTGTTTGATATTGTTTATTGGATGATATATATTAAATAGGTGTCGTGCTTTTTTATTGTAGGAACAAAAGGATATTATTTTTTAATTTTATCAGTTCTCTCATCCTATTATCGATTTATTTCCTTACTTTTGCATCATAATTAATAATTAAGATTATGAACATCTGTGTTGTAGCGGGAGCAAGACCTAACTTTATCAAGGTCGCCCCAATCATGCGTGCAATCAACAAGGCAAAAAGTGAAGGTCGGGAAATCAATTATCAACTGGTGTATGTGGGCCGTGAAGACGACCCCACATTGGAACCGTCACTGTTTGATGATTTGCAGATAGAGAGACCCGATGTCTTTCTGGGTGTGGATTGCGAAAACCTGAACGAACTCACGGGACAGGTGATGTCGGCATTCGAGAAATATCTCAATGCCAACAAAACGGATGTGGTGATTGTGGTAGACGATTTGGCATCTACAATGGCTGCCGCCATTGTCACAAAAAAACAAGGTGTGACACTGGCTCATCTTGTTGCCGGCACCCGCTCATTTGATATCAAGATGCCGAAGGAAATCAATCGTCTTGTCATCGACGGACTCAGCGATCTGCTCTTCACCGCAGGCATGGGCAGCAACAACATCGCCACTCGTGAAGGTGCGGAGTTATCGCACGTCTATATGGTGGGCAACATTTTGATGGACACGTTGCGTTTCAATTACAACCGTCTGCAACGTCCTGCCGTGCTTGACACGTTGGGTGTAAAAGAAAAAGAATATATCGTTTTCACCCTTAACCGCAAGGTGCTAATTGCCAACAAGGAAAATCTCAAACTCATGCTGACTCGCATGATGAACGAAGTGGGCGATACTTGTGTCATCGCACCATTGAGGGGCAAGGCAGCCGAAGCTGTAAAGGAGTGCATGGGAACTGAATATAAGAACTTTCAGATGATAGACCCCCTCAATTATTTGGAATTCGGTTATCTCACGGCTCATGCCAAAGGTATCATCACCGATTCGGGCAATGTGGCAGAAGAAGCTACATTCAACGGTGTGCCTTGCATCACGCTCAACAGTTACACGGAACATATCGAAACGGTGAAGGAAGGATCTAATGTGTTGGTTGGTGAAGATGCAGATAAACTTGGGGCAGCCGTGAAAGATATGGTTGCGGGCAAATGGAAAAAATGCAGCATTCCCGACCGATGGGATGGACGAAGCGCAGAACGTATTGTACAGACGCTTTTGGAATTGAAGAATTAAATAATCTTTTAGAGAGTTGCAGTATTAAGGGAAAGAAGAGACTCTAAGATATTTGAATAATTGAATCGCTTAGATAAATTCAATGCGGGAGTGTATCTCCTACGTTCTATGAAAAGGAAAAAACATAAATTTAGAAAGATAGAAAAATGAAGAAGATTGCATTAATAACAGGGGCGACAAGTGGAATAGGCGAAGCTTGTGCACGCCGTTTCGCTATAGGCGGATATGATTTGATACTTACAGGTCGTAACCAAAATAAATTGGATGCGCTGAAGAAGCAACTTATCGAAGAAGAGGGGATTGATGTGAAATTGCTATGTTTCGATGTGCGTGACCGTGATGCCGCTACTGCTGCCGTTGCGTCTCTTGACGGAAAATGGCGTGATATCGATGTACTGATTAATAATGCCGGATTGGCACTCGGTCTGGAAAAAGAATACGAAGGCAATCCTGACGATTGGGCAACGATGATAGACACAAATATCAAAGGTTTGCTCACGATGACGCGTCTGATTGTTCCCCACATGGTGGAGCGCAACCGTGGCCATGTCATCAACATGGGCAGTGTTGCTGGTGATGCCGCTTACGCTGGTGGCAATGTGTATTGCGCCACAAAAGCAGCTGTGAAGTCCATTACCGACGGATTGCGCATTGACTTGGCAGAGACTTGCGTGCGTGTCACCAATATCAAACCAGGACTAGTGGAGACCAATTTCAGTGTCATCCGTTTTCATGGCAATGAAGACAAGGCCGACAGTATATACAAGGGTATCCACCCATTGAATGGTGACGACATTGCCGATGTGGCTTTCTATGCTGCCAGTGCGCCAGAGCATGTGCAAATAGCCGAAGTACTTGTGCTCGCTACACATCAAGCCAGCGGTTCGGTCATCAGCAAAGACCCTAATAGAATAGAATCATTGTCTTAACGGGCAACCAATGAAGGAACGCAAAGACAACTATACTTATCTCACTTCAGGACCGATACATAGCGTTATCGGGAGCATGGCGGTGCCGACAATCATCAGTATGCTGATCACCAGCTTATACAATATTGCCGACACTTTCTTTGTGGGACAGATAGACACCCAGTCCACCGCTGCCGTAGGCGTGGTGTTCTCGGTGATGTTTTTCGTTCAGGCCATCAGTTTCTTTTTTGGTAACGGTTCGGGCAATTACATTTCACGTGAGTTGGGAGCAAAACGTCGTCGCAATGCCGAGATGATGGCTTCCACCGCTCTCGTCTATGCCATTGCCTGTGGAATCATTATCATGATAACGGGCGAGATATTGCTCACTCCGTTGTCTGTTTGGTTGGGGAGCACTCCAACCATTTTGCCCTACACCGAACGCTATATGAGTATCATCCTGTTGGGTGCGCCGTTGATGACAGGTTCGCTCTGCATCAACAATCAGATGCGTTTCCAAGGTAATGCACGGTTTGCCATGTACGGTATCGTTACGGGGGCCGTGCTCAATGTCGTACTAGATCCAATATTCATTTTCGGTTTCGACATGGGCGTGAGAGGTGCAGCCATCGCAACTGTTACAGGTCAACTGTTCAGCTTTTTTGTACTTGTCCGCATGAGTAGGATGGGTGAAAACATTCGCTATCATTGGCGCAACTTTTCTCACAGTTGGTCATTTATCAAAGAGATTATCGCTGGTGGCACTCCGTCTATTAGTAGACAGGGGTTGGCTTGTCTGGCCACTGTAGCCTTGAATGTCTCTGCGGGATTTTATGGTGATGCAGCCATTGCCGCGATGTCCATTGTCAACCGCATCACGATGCTCATTTTTTCTATGATTGTAGGATTGGGTCAAGGCTTTCAACCCTTGTGCGGTTTTTGCTATGGGGCTCGTCTCTATGCCCGTGTCAAGAGCGGTTATTGGTTTTGTGTCAAGGTTGGCACCCTGTTTCTTGTCACATTTTCTATTGTCGGTTTTTTGTTTTCAGACAGTATCATTTCTGTATTCCGTGATGATCCCGATGTCATCAGAATCGGTATCGTTGCCTTGCGTTTCCAATTACTGACGTTTCCTACCTGTGCATTCATGATGATGAGCAACATGATGATGCAGACCATCCGTAAGCCTTGGCGTGCCAACATCCTCGCCGCCTCACGTCAAGGACTGTTCTTCATCCCGTTGATTATCATTCTTCCCCGTCTTTTCGGACTTCTTGGTGTAGAGATGTGCCAAGCTGTTAGTGATTTCTGTGCGTTGATTATCACGATTCCAATCACGTATACAGGGTTTAAAGACATGAAATAGCGATTCATTCGTTTCTTTATCTTTTATC
>ENA-UOYA01001530-UOYA01001530.1-activated-sludge-metagenome-genome-assembly--contig:-NODE-1530-length-24319-cov-11.538534_pt1 | contig 24319 bp, 28 predicted proteins | sample MGYA00238163_ERZ764804 | MGnify/ENA primary metagenome ERZ764804 (study PRJEB28919, sample SAMN05720223) | activated sludge metagenome | isolation source: Anaerobic digester | place: Hong Kong... | reverse complement strand
TTCTGACTTCCGACTTCTGACCTCTGACCTCTAAAACTACTCGCCCAGCTTAAACTCGTCGTGTATGGCGACGACGGCGCGCTCGGCGTCCTTGCGCTCGATGAGCACCGATATCTTGATCTCGCTCGTGGATATCATCTGGATATTGATGCCGGCGTCGTAGAGGGCCTTGAACATACGCGCCGCTATGCCGGGATTGGAGGCCATGCCCGCGCCCACTATGGAGACCTTGGACACATTGTCGTCGAAGTTAAGGGAGAGGGCTCCCTCTTTTTCGCAATAGTCGGCCAAAACGGCCTTTGTGTCCGCAAGGTGGTCGTTTGACACGGTGAAGGATATGTCCTTCTTGCCGTTCCGGCCTATGGACTGCAGAATAACGTCTACGTTTATCTTGTGGCGGGCGAGCAAATCAAAAAGCTTATACGCCTCGCCGGGCACATCGGGTATTCCCACTATAGCCACGCGCGCCACCTTGTTGTCGCGCGTTACGCCGCTTACCAGCATTTTTTCCATATCGGTTACCTCCTTAACCTTGGTGCCGGGCGCTCTCCTAAAGCTCGAGAGCACCTCCATGTCCACGCCCTGGTGCTTGGCCAGCTCCACCGAGCGGTTGTGCAAAACCTGAGCCCCCAGCGTAGCCAGCTCAAGCATCTCGTCATAGGTGATCTCCTCGAGCTTTTTGGCGTTTTTCACGATACGCGGGTCGGCGGTGTATACGCCGTCCACGTCGGTGTATATCTGGCACAGGTCGGCCTTAAGCGCCGCAGCCAGAGCGACCGCCGTCGTGTCCGAGCCGCCGCGGCCGAGAGTCGTAATATCGCCCCCGTCGTCTATGCCCTGAAAGCCTGCCACAATCACTATATTGCCCTTCTCAAGCTCCCGCAAAAGGCGCGCGGTGTCGACGTTTCTGATGCGTGAAACGGTGTGGTTTTCATCGGTTCGCACCGGAATCTGCCAGCCCGTCAGGGATACGGCCGGATACCCCAGCTTCTGTATCGCCATGGCCAGCAGCGCTATGGAAATCTGCTCCCCGGTCGAAAGCAGCACATCCATCTCCCGCGGGTCGGGGTTTTCGGTTATCTGGGCGGCCTTTTCTATGAGGTCGTCGGTGGTGTCGCCCTGGGCCGAGACTGCCACCACCACCTGGTTGCCGGCTTTATAGGTGTCGGTGATGATGCCGGCCACGCGGAAGAGCCGTTCGGTATCGGCCACCGAGGAGCCGCCGAATTTTTGCACAATTAAACTCACGCTGTTACCTCCTTGGAAATAGGGGATAAACCCCATGCACGCGCCGCGCAAATGGAATGCGCGCATAGGGGGTGCTGCTTTTTCGTGACGCCCCTGCGCGTCATATGACGGCGCGTATGGAGGATATCACCTTTTTTGCGGCGCCGCTTTCCACAAGCGACCGGACAGCCTCGTCAAGCGCCGACTCCGGCATTTTTGGCGAAAGGAAGGCGTATTCCGAACCGTTTTCGGAAAAAGCCTCGCGCACCTTGCCGAAGACGGCGGAGGCTTTAACGCTGGCCTTTTGCTTATCGTCGCACGCCAGCCGTATGAGCTTTGCCGTTTCCACCCTGCCGGGCTCGGCCACGACCTGCTCGCCATCCAAGGCGTCGCGCCAATAGATGCGGCTGTGCGCGTGGGTATGGCGCACGCAGTTTATGATATCGGCCACTACGGCACTGGCGGTGGGCAGCTTGCCGGCGCCCCTGCCGTAGAACACGACGTCGCCTATGGCATCGCCTTTCACCAGTATGCCGTTGAACACGTCCTCGACATTTGCCAAAGGGTGTTCGCGCGGGATAAAACAGGGCGACACCGTGATGTAAAGCTGCCCGTCGTCCATCTCCCGGGCGCTGCCGAGAAGCTTTATCACGCCGTCCAGGCGGCGGGCGCATTCTATATCCTCGAGGGTGAGCGCCGTTATGCCCTCGGTGCGCACCCACTGCGGATAGACATGCCGCCCGAAAGCGAGCGACGCCAGGATGCATATCTTGCGGCAGGTGTCGTGCCCCTCTATATCGGCCGCGGGGTTGCGCTCGGCGTAGCCGAGGCGCTGCGCGGTCCGGAGGGCTTGGTCAAAGGACATGCCCTCGCGCACCATCTTGGTGAGGATGAAATTGGTAGTGCCGTTTAAGATACCGGTTATCTCGTGCAGCCTGTTGGCGGCCAGGCACTGGTGCAGCGGACTTATGATGGGGATACCCCCGCCCACGCTCGCCTCGAACAGAAAATCGACGCCCCGGTCCTTTGCCAGCTGCAACAATCCGGCGCCCTTCTGGGCGACCAACTCCTTATTCGAAGTCACCACGCTCTTGCCGGCCTCAAGCGAGGCTCTAACGTAACCGTAGGACGGCGTCAGCCCCCCGATGACCTCCACCACCACCGAAACGTCGTCGTCGTTTATGATATCGTCGAAATTTGTGGTAAACCGGTGGCTGTACAGCAGCCCCGGGAATTCGCGGATATCAAGGATATGGCCTATCTCAATAGGCTCGCCGGCCTTTAAGGCAATGGATTCGGCATTTTTCAAAAGCACCTCCGCCACGCCCGAGCCGACCACACCGTGCCCTAATATCGCTATCTTTGCCATGATTTCTCCCCCCGTTTTACACCGCTCCGCTAATCCGCTAAGTAGTAATCATCGGGCGGTCATTCCGTTCCCAAAAGATCGGTGTTGGCTACTCCCTCTAACGTCGAAAGCCGGCCAAGCAGGTCGGGCAGGTCCACCGTGAGGGCCTCCGTCCGTATTGATACGGTGATGGGCGCAAAGCCGTTGACCGGTATGTTCTGGTTTATGGTGAGTATGTTGGCGCCGTGCTGGGCTAAAACGCCCAGAAAAGCGCTCAATATGCCCGGGCGGTCCTCAAGCAGGGCGTAGATGGTAAAAAGCTTGTCGGCGTTCTGGTCATAGTATGGCCTTATATCGTCCTTGTACTTATAAAAAACGCTGCGGGAGATGCCCGCAAGCCTCGCCGCCTCGCCGGCGGTTTTGGCCGCGCCCGACCGCAGAAGGCGCTTTGCCTCGGCAGTTTTGCGCATGGCCTTCGGCAGCACCCTTGCGGACACAATGTAATACGTATAGCCAGCGCCCATAATGTCCACCTCACGCATACATTTGTATTCCGGCAGGAAACAACTATAACACAGTCTATGTGATTTGGGCAAAACCGTTCCAAAGGGCATAGGGCGCATTTACAGCTTACTTTCTTCATATTTCTCATGTTTTCGCCTGTTTTTTAAGCGTTTCACTATCTCGGTTATTCACAAAAATATTTTGTGCCGGGGGGCGGTTCAGTCGGTTTTCACCATAAAAACGGGAGCGCGCCCGGCATACGACGTAAGCGCGCTCCCGCAAGCTTTTGCATAAGCTCTAACTCAGTATGATAAGGCTCACCGCCATCACGGCCATACCCGCTATCAGCCCGTAGATGGAAAGGTGATGCTCCCCGTACTCGCGGGCGGCTGGCAGCAGCTCGTCGAAGGAGATGAACACCATAATCCCGGCGACAAAGGCGAATGTCACCCCGAAAAGCACGGCGTTTTCAAGGAAGGGCATAAAGAGGAAAAGCCCCAAAAGCGCGCCGGCGAATTCCGACAGGCCCGACAAAAGCGATATCCAAAAGGCCCGCCCTCTGCTGCGGGTTGAGTAGTAGATGGGGATAGCGACAGCTATGCCCTCCGGGATGTTGTGTATGGACACAGCCGCCGCGATAACCAGGCCGACCTTGGGGTCCTTGACCGATGAGGCGAAGGTGGCCAGCCCCTCCGGGATGTTGTGGATTATGATGGCAAGAGCCGTGACAAGACCGGTTTTCATCAGCCGAAGCTCGTCGGCTCCCTGTATCTGGCCCGCGTGGGCAAGGGCATCCTTCTCTATACTGTGAACCTCATGGGGGTTTCTGTTTTCCGGCACCAGCCTGTCTATGACGGCGATAAACAGTATGCCGCCGAAAAACGCCAGCGCGGCGGCGAGCGCCCCCCACCTGCCGCCCATTTCGGCCGCCAGAGTCCGGTTGGCTTCACTGAGCAGCTCCGCAAAGGATACATATACCATGATGCCCGCCGAAAAGCCCAGAGCGACAGACAAAGACCTCCTGCTGTCCCGTGTGGGGATAAAGGATATCAGCCCTCCCGCGCCCGTGGAAAGGCCCGCTATCAGCGTCAGCGCGAGAGCGACGGCGATTCTGTAAGGGTCCATAAACACCGCCTCCTGCCCCGTAAAAAATGCGGATACTCACAGCCCGCAAATAGTGTCGATATTTTTAAAGTTAACCTTGGAAAATCTCTCGACAATATAGTCGTTGACATCGCTTAAAACCTCGTGCACAGAGCAGGTTTTTTCTCCGGAGGCGCTGAGCCGCGAGCATATGTCCTGCGCGCCTATACACCGGTTGATACGGATTTCGCCGTCTATAACGGTGATGACGTCCAGAATGGTGATGTCCTCAGGCGCTCTGGCGAGGGCATATCCCCCCGTGACGCCCTTGTACGAGCGCACCAGGCCGGCAAGCATGAGCTTGCGCAAAATCTTGGTCGCGAAACGCGGACTGACAGCCGTGTCTGCCGCTATGGTTCCCGCATCCACCCGCTTGTCCGCCTTGGACAGATACATTACGATGCGAAGCGCGTAATCCGCCTCTTGCGTGATACGCATGATTTATCCACCTCTGACAAAGGAAAATATACTTAATCGGTATTCTTATTATAACAAAATAAAAAACAAAGTCAATACCGCATCCTTTGCAAAAAGCAAGGCCCCTGCAGCCATTACCGGCGCGAGAGCCTTGCTTGATTCCAGTTTAAAACCTTGTTTCAATACAGTCGAGACACAGCCGCCAGCGAACGTCTGTTGTCGTATCGCCGCACGCCAAAAAGGAGAGAGCCTGCGCTCCGGTGTTGACCGATACGGTGACGCCGTAAGCGGACGCGACCGTATCGCCGCAAACGAAGGTCGCGGACGGAACCCCCGCCAGCGCGATATCGCCGGTACCCCGCCGCGCCGCGCCCGAAAGCCGCCACGCGCCCGCGACGTCGCCAGAGCAGCGCTGCGCCACGGCTATCCCGGAATACGCCACGGCGCTGTTTTCGGCAAGACAAAACCTTCTGCCGGAAACGCCCGACACAAATATCTCCGACGAAGCGGGGCCGATTATCTGTCCGCTGTACTCGACGCGGTACGTCCCGTCGCTTTTTATAAGAAAGCAGTTTTCTTCCGAAATATATACGGCGCTGTATATCCGCCCCGGCAAAAGCCTCCCTCCGGGCAGCGACCAGTAAGCGCCTTGAAAAAAGCCGTAGACCGGTCGCGCTAAATAGGAGTCGATATTAAACATCGCCGGCTTTACATTGACGTCCCCTACAGAAAAACGGAAAAGCTCCCTGTCGAAAAGGGAAAACCGCCCTCCTGTGTCGAAGCTGTAAACGCCGGTAGCGGTGTCGTAGGACGTCGGAAGAAAGCAAAGCCGGCCCCCGTCGGCGGCGAATACGCCGTCCTCCAGGTTGTTGAAGTGGGCTGCGGTGGGCACGTCTCCCGCCTGCCACACTCGGTTTTTGGTGTACATGAAATTTCCTCCTTTTAAGGCCGCTTCAATCCATCAGCCGGCCCTTCACCGCGGCCTTTATGGATCCGTCATAGTCAACGGTCTGGGATATCACGGCGAGCGTATGCGCCGCTCCGCTTCTGCCGCAAAGGCTTACACGGCAGCCCGCCCCCACTCTCGGGTCGCCTCGGAACACGGCGTCAGCCGTTTTCCCCCCGCCCCGGCAGCGGGCTATAATCCGCTCGCCCAGCCATGCCGCCCAGTTGTAGTCCTCTATTACGGGATTGCCGCGGATGGTCAGCGGAAAGGAGCCGTTTTCGCTTATGCTCTCACGGTCGCTCTGCTCGTATAGCTGCCCGTCGGCGGCATATATCCTTACATGGTTAACAATGCCGCGCCTGTCTTCGGTGATACGCATAAAAAAGGCGTTATCGGGTGTAATCGACACTCCGCTTTCGGCATAATCGTCGATAGGACCCATAAAAACCGAACCGTCCGGCAGCGTCTTTACCCTGAAAAAGGCGGCCTCCGCTATATACGAAAGGACACGCCTAAGGGAAACGCTTCCCCATTCGGGAGGGTATATGAGGGACACGCCGGACAAAAACGGGTGCATGGACAGGGTTATGTTCATATTCGCCTGGGCGAACACGCTTTCCGCCAACTCGCTTAAAGGGCAGGGATACGTCATATGGTCTTCAAACGGTATATCATCCAAAAGCGATAGTATATCCATGGCGCTCAGCCTGACGACCGGTCCGGTCTCGTCTATCTCCCATCCGTCGGTGTAGAAAACCCCGGCCGGCGTGTATGTCATGACGCCGCCGGTCTTGGCGCCCCAATAAAGACGCACCCGCCTGTTGGGGAGAATATAACGGGAAAGCTCGCCGTTAGAGAGTACCGACATCCGCCCGCTGTTGTCGGCCGCCGCCATCTCAAGGGAGCGTGACGCCACAGATCCGGTGATGAGCCCGCCGCCCGCGCCGTCCGACTCCACCGTTTTAAGGCGGATAATATTCTCGTCGAACACGGCGATAGGCGAAAACGCGACGCCGGCGATTTTTGCCGGCGTGTTGGCGCGGCTCCAGCGTGTCATATCGAGCTGCACGCGCGTACAGCCTGCGACATCGAGCTCCCCGAGCAGCGCGCGGGCCTGACTGTTTCCGGTGACTGAACGCGACTTTATCAGCGTCTGACCGCCGTAAAACCTTAGCGTAAAATCGACAGGGTATTCGCCGCGCATATCGTCGCCGATAACGGTGATGCACGAGAGCGTCTGCGCCGTCTCAAACGATACAGTTATGGTGACCGGCAGTGCGAACCGGCCGTCGGGTCCCGAACAAACCGCCGAAATAAAACCGATATGCCCCCACGTGTCGTGGGCGAGCGCAAAGCCGCTTCCAAGCGTCCACCAACCGTCGAGCAGGGCGTATTTGCACGACATGCCGCCGCTGCCGTCTTTAAGCTCGTCCATGCGGGACACGGCGCTTTTCTGCTCGGAGGAAAATACGGCGCTGCGATTTTCAAACTGCCCGGTAAAATCTATTACCACCCGGGCGCCAACCTGTCTTGACGGCGCGCCGAACGCTGCGACAAGCTCCTCTAAATCAGCCATACAGCATCAGTCCCCCTATCGTTCGGTCAGCACAATAACGGCGTCGCGCCACCACAAAGCGTCGTCGACGATAACCGCCGCCCCGGCTCCGCGCCGCGTGCAAATGAAAAGCCCGCTTCTCTGCCCGCCCTCCTGCGGGTCGGGACAGGTCAGCGTCACATCTCCTGCGACAAGCTCAAACAGAGCCGAAAGGCTCTGCGCGTCAATAAATTGGTAGCCCAGCGTCACCCGCCTTTTCACGCCCAGCACGTCTGTCACGATGCCGCCTCTGGCGTTAAAGGCGCTTTTGTCGGCGAGGATGAATTCAACGCCAAAGCTGTCCGGCGACGCTACCGCCTGCCCATTGAGCGTTATCATGTAAGCTCCCCCAATTCCCGTGTAAGCCCGATACGCCTGCGCTCGCGTTCTATGGCGCGCATAGCCCGCCCCCCGCCCTCGACCACGGCGGAGTACTCGCTCAAAATAGCGTCGTCCCCCGGCAGAAATCCGATATCCATGTTCTCGTCTCTCGCAATATTATAATGCATGGCTCACCCCTCCTCCACGACCGACCGCGCCGGCGGGCCGCTGCTCACAAAGCGCCATTCGAGCGCGCATAGCCCCGGGCCCCCGAAAGGCACCACGACACAGACCGCGCCCGACACACGCAAAACCTCGCCGTTCGGAAACACAAGCTCCAGCTTTTCGTCGGCGCTCTCCGCCGCCAAAGCGCGCCCGGCGATGTAATCGTTACCGGGGCTTCCGTCGCAGCGCTTGCCCTTGAAGGAAAGCTCCAGCCAGCGTCCGGCCACAAGGCATCGTCCCCAGCCGTCATCGGCCGGTATCCTCCTCTCAAGCTGGTAGGACATCCGAGCCTCCATCGTCTCGATATCGCATACAGGCTCATACGTCTGGCCCGTATTAACGCGGACCGTTATGTCCGCCGCCGCGAAAACCGGCATAAAACGACCTCCTCGGTACAAATGAAGTCTATCCGCCGCCAAACGCCGTAAACCTTACGCTGAAGGCGGCGGTGTAAACGCCGTCGGCGGCACGCTTAAGGGAAAGCGGCGCACGAAGCTCGCACAAGGCGACGCTGTCGCCGCTCTCCACCAAGCCTCGAAAACCCATAACGCTCTCCATCACCCGGCTGCCGAGGGCGTAGCACGCCTCGGCGTCGTCCCCGGACTGCACGCGGATATCGGCGTCGTAAACCTCGTAGGAAGCCATGGCCTCCCCGCCTAATGCCAAATACCGTTTCCCGAGATCGGAAAGCGACACTGCCGCGCAGGGCACAACTCCCTTGGGCGGCTCGCCCGCGAAAAGGTTCCCGCCCTTATTATCGGGAGTATATACAAAGGTCGGGCAAAGCCTTGAAATAACGCCCGCGATATCCTCCGGCGTCATACGAATCACCCCCCGCAATCATCTGCATAAGGTCAGGACGGCGCGCAGATGATGGGCGCAGCCCTCCCTGGTCCGGTAGACGCGAACGCTGAACACCTCGAGCCGCCTGCCGTCGGCAAGCTCTATAATGTCGCCCGCGCCCACTCCGGCGCCGCCTGAAAAGTACGCGCATCCGGCCGCCGAATATCCGCCCGTGTGCCGGCCTTTTTTCTCGCAAAGCCGGCAAAAAATCCTGACAGGCTCGTCGTAAAGGGGCTGTCCCCGGCCTCCCGTGCCCTTTTTGCGAAAATGCAGCACCGGCACCGTTAAAAGCGGGGACGGCAGCGGCGAATTCATAAAATACCTCATACCCGTCACCCTTTAACGCAGGGATCGCACAGCCCGGTCTGCATGAGCAGGGACAAAGCGCGCTTGCAGAACGCCCTTCGCACGCCCGGCACCTTGCCCGTGCCGACATAATCGCCCAGCTTGACCTCAACTCCGTCGCCGCCCGCGGCGGGATCCCCTCCGCAGTACAGGTTTTCGGCCTGCATGCACACGGCTCTTTGCACGCGGTCCTGCTGAAATATCGTAAGCTCGTCAAAGCCCATGTCGCGTATTCTGCAGAAGGTCAGCGCGTCCACATCGTCGCAGGCCAGCGCAAGGAAACGCTCGACAAGGCCGTCCGGTATGCGCTCTCCCCTGTATATCTGCCTGTAATAGGCCTTGTTGGCATAAAGCATCTCGTCGCCTCCAACTAAAGAGATGGCGGCCGGACGGGTGTCTGCGCCCGGCCACTTGGCAAAGATTATTCTACGGATTCAGCCTCCACATTGATTTTTACGCCGCCAATTTTTGAGCTTATGATAAACAGGTCGGTGAAAAACCGGTTCTGGTAGAGCCACCCGTCGCCCGCGGTGTGCTCGCCGGGCGCAAACAGGTAAATGGCGGAGCGCTTGACCGGCGCTATGACGCAGGAGGGATGCAGCAGTATCATGTTGATTTGCCTCGCGTCGTCCGCCGCCGTAAAACCGTCGGAAAAATCATATTTCGACTTCATGCGCGCAGAGGGGACGGTGACCACGCTCACCTCGTCGAGGGAGCGCACCGAGCGGTCTATCACGCCGGTCTTTCCTGTAATCATAAGGCTGCGCGAGATATCCTCCGCATTTTTCAGAAGCTTGACGACGGCGGGTGTCGCATAGAGAATACGCCCGGTTGCGGGCACGCCGTCCTCGTCCATTTCGCCCATAAATGTATCGAATACCGAGAGCACGTTTGCGGTGGTCAGCGCCGTCGTGTCAGGCGTTCCTTCTTTGGCGATATATTCCGCAAGAAGCTTGGAAAAGCGGTAAGCATCAAGCTCGGGTATCTCCTGCTCGGACGCGAAAACGCTGGTGATGTTCGCAGCCGAAAGAGCCTGGTTTGTTTCGTCTACGTCCATGGCGTCCACCAAAAACTCCACGTTGCGGTCGTGGCTTAAAGTGAGCACCTGGTAGGTGTTGCTCACGCTCTGGCGGTTCCATCCGCCGCTCCTGCTGTGATCCTTGAAGCCGCCGAGCGACAGGGTCGGCACCTTGACATTTTTCGCGTCGTAAAAGCGCACGTTCTGTCCGCCCAAGGCGGCGCTGCAAAGCTCGCGCTCGTATTTCTGCTCCAGTTCCTTTTGAAAGCTGTCTGCGTAGTTGATAGCCATAATATACTCATCCTTTCCTTTGCTCTGTATCCTTCGCGGTTAATTGCCGAAGGCGCTTGCCACCGCGCTTTTTGCCGCCAGTGCTTCTCCCCCCGCCTCGCCGCCTATGCGAAAGCCCGCGGGAGCGCCGACGTCCTCAAAAAGATACGGATGCGCCTCGCGCACCTGTGACAGCGCGTCGTCTAACCGCTCGCAAAAGCCGTCGCCGGAAGCGTCCGTGTCACCGTACAAAGCGGATACATCCAAAAGCGCGCGCACCGCGGCATGGCTTTTGGCGCCGGCGGCGTTTAAGGCGCTCTTGACCGACTGCTCCGCAAGCTGTCGGCGCAAATCTTCCTCCTTTTCCATAAGCCTGCGGTCATAATCTGCGCGCTGCTGCTCTAAAAGCGTATTAAGCTCGTCCACCCGCGCGCTGAGCGCCTCGGCGTCGGCGCTCGCGGCGTCCCGTTCTTCAAGCTGCCGCATAAGGCTGTCGCGCTCGGCCTCGGCCTGCCTTTTCTGGCGGTTGACCTCCTCGAACCGTTCATAGGGTATAAAACGGTCTTCCTTTATAGCCTTCATGACCTCGTCGAACCGGTCGGTGCAAATGCCGAGACCTGCAAGCGTTTTTTTGAGATGCTCCATAGCTTCATCGCCCTTTCATCATCTACACTTATATTTTCTGCTAAAGCGGGCAAGGGCCCGTGCAGATGGCGGTCGTGTCCGCCCGGACGTCTTGTTCTTTTACGTCTGCAATGCCAAAAAGACGAATCGGTCAGCGTCCGCTTTCGGCTCGACGCTGTTTTAAGCGCTGGACTTCCTCGGCCTTCTGCGCAGGGCTTAGGGATTCGGAGTAAAGATACTCCACCATGCGCTCCTCCGAGAGGATACCGCTCGACGCGGCCTTTGAAAGGGTGTCCACCATAGCCTCGAAGGACGGATTGGCGTAGCTGGAAAACCGCACACTCGGATGGCAGCTCCGTGGCTGCCGCCCGCGCATGATGTCGCAGGTCTTGAGCGCGCATTCGACCAGCTTGGGCAGCACGCTTTGAAGCGCCCGGGTAATCTTATTGCGCGTGGACAGGGTGGCCTTTTCCTTTTCCCTCTGCGACTCGGCGTTATCCAGCTTTTTGACGTCGATGCCCAGCGTAGCCGGGGACATGACGCCCTGCAGACAGGCGTCGACATAGGTGTTGTAGCTGGCCTGAAATGCGAGATAATCTATGCGCGCCTGTTCGGTCCTAAGGGTATTGTGGGCGCCCTCGCTCATGTCGTCGGCGATGATGATGGCGTCGTCGAAGGCGCTGCGGTTGTGTATGCGGCCGGTGACGGGGTTGCGCGGCAGAAGGCTTTCCGGTATATAGGTTTTCACCCTGCCGGCGCGCACCGCGTCCAACCACTGGGACAAAACCTCGTCAAGGCCGTCGAACAGGCATCCCTTGGTGTGGTATATGCTGACCCCGCGGTGGGGATACGAAGGGCTTTGGGAAAACATGCACGGCACGGCCATTAGAAAATCCCCGGGGTATTCGGCCACGGGCGCAAGACGCGCGGTCTGCGAAAGGGTGCCTAAAGGCACCTGACGCTCTCCCTTAAAAAGCCTTGCCGTAACGCGTCCGGGCTCGTAGCGTTCGTTGAGGACATATTCTCCGTACACGGCGGAAAACGTCACCGCAACGAGCTTTCCCCTGTCATATTCATAGCCGACATTCTCCGCCGGCACCCATTCTATTATGGGAAAGCGGCTCACCGACGGATCGGCGCAAAGCTTAAACGCTCCGTCCCCCACGACAAGTGTGTCGGACACAGCGCGGTACAGCAGGGAGTCGAAGTCGTTTTCCGCGGCTATTTGCTGCCAAAGGCGCAAAAGCCCCGCTTCCTTGGGGTCAAAGCTCACGCCGATAAGGTCGGACGTGACTATCTGGGCAAGCTTGTCTACAATGAGAAAGGGCAGGCCGCTGTGCGCCTTGCGAACGGCGGCGTTTGCTCCGGAAACGCGCCAGAATCGGGAGCGTTCGGCGCAGTTATGCGAAGCGGCGCCGCTGAAAAATTCCGAGAGCTCGCCCGCGTCGCCCCTGTACCACACGCGGTATTCCGACAATTTGTCAAGATGCTCGCCGGCCTTTAAATGGCAGCCGTTATGCGTATCCACGCCGTCAACCCCCTTAAAAAGCCGTTTCAACCAGTCTACAGGCTTCATGAGAAACCTCCTTGCAACCCTTTGCCGCGCGGCTTATTTTGGCGCAAGTATAGCACAGAAACGCCGTCTTTTTTTCGCAAAATGCCGGCCCTTCCAAAGCCTCGGCAAGAACGGCGGGGAGCGCTGTTTTCCAAATTATGTAAGGCGGCGATTATTTCATTAAACCGTTGAAATGCTCATAAAATAATGTTAAAATAGAAACGAGTGCAGAACGGGGAAGTGAATCAGGTGTCGGGCTTTTTAGGTTTTCTGGAGCTTATTTATACAACGCTCCTGTCCATAAGCTTAAAGGATGTTGTCGACATCCTGATTGTCACGTTCATCATATACAAGGCCATACAGTTTATTAGGGACACTCGCGCCGTACAACTTGTAAAGGGCATCGTGTTTCTCATCATCATAGCGCAGGTAGTGTTTTTCACAAATATGGTTGCCACGGGCTACTTCCTATCCCACGCGCTGGACTGGGGCGTCGTCACGCTGGCAATACTTTTTCAGCCCGAGCTTCGCAGCCTTTTGGAGCGTGTCGGCAGAGGCAAGCTTGACAGGCTCAACATTTTCTCCCAGGAAGAAACCCGCAGCCTGCAGGAAATCGACATGCGCCGCTGCATTGACATAGTGACGGCTGCGGTGGCCAATATGGCCGCAACGAGGATGGGCTCCATAATCGTGCTCGAGCGCAAGACGCGCCTGGGCGACATCATCGGCACAGGCACCACACTTAACGCAGACTTAAGCGAACAGCTTCTGCTTAACGTGTTCTATCCCAAATCGCCTCTGCACGACGGCGCCGTGATACTCCGGCTTAACCGCCTTTACGCGGCCGGCTGTCTTTTGCCGCTGTCGCAGAACCACTCCCTCAGCCGGGATCTGGGCACCCGCCACCGCGCGGCAATCGGCGTGACCGAGGTTTCCGACGCGGTCGTTATCGTAGTGTCGGAGGAATCCGGGATAATATCGCTGGCCGTCTCAGGCGTTATAAGGCGGCGTCTGTCACCCGACGCGTTAAAGAACCAGCTGACGGAGCTTTTGATTACAGCCGAAGAAAAGAAAGAACACACCTTCGCCTCGCTGTTCAGAAAGAGGGTGAAATAAAGCCATGAACCGTCTTTCTAAGATATGGAAAAACCGGGGCATAATACTGCTCTCCCTGCTCATAGCCACAGGCTTGTGGTTTTATGTCATATTGGAAAACTATCCCGACGACACAAAGAGTATTTCGGGCATACCGGTGGACATAGCGTTTGAGGGCAGCACGCCCGACCAGCTCGGGCTGGTCATGGTGGGCAACAACCTGCTGGCCGTCAACGTCGTGCTGGAAGGTCCCCGGGCGCTTCTCATGCAGGTCACCCGCGATAACGTCACCGCGAGGGTCAATCTCAACAACGTGCAAAGCCCGGCCAACCACACGTTGGCCATAGAGGTGTCGGTACCCGAGGGCATAAAAATAAAGTCGCAGTCGCCCGAGCAGGTCACCATTCCCTTCGATAACCTCATGAAAAAGCAGGTGCCTGTCAAGGTACACAGGACTGGAACGGTGCCCGAAGGCTATGTTCTCGACAATCCGGTGCCGGTGCCCGACACAATAACCCTCGAAGGGCCTGAGTCGGAGGTGGCGCCCGTGGCATACGCTCAAGTCGAGGTGGACGTAACCGGCTATGAGGGGGATATAAAGCTCGAGCAGATGTCGTACAAGTTTTACACCGACGAGGACAAGGAGAGCACCTACACCAATTTTAAAGTCGACAGCTCAACCGTGTCCATGACCATATCCATGCTGAAGCTCAAGCAGCTTCCCGTAAAGGTCGCGCTTATAAACACCTCGGGCGGCGACGAGAGCAGCTACGCGAAAATAATGCTGCAGCCCTCGGCGATCGCGGTAGCCGGCCCCGCTGCGACCATAGACGCCATCAACAGCGTCGAGCTGCCGTCGGTGGATACCTGCACCCTTTCGGGAACCTCGGAGTTTGACATCGACATCGTGCTTCCGAACGGACTCAGGAACCAAAGCGGCTCCCCGAGCATCAACGCCGTCATCTCCTTTGAAAACGCCACGGCCAAGAGCTATACGGTGCGAAAATTCGCGGTGCGCAACGCGCCGGCGGGAAAAACAGTCACCGTTTCCACCAGCTCTCTCTATATCAAGGTGCGCGGGCTATCGTCTGCGCTGTCGGCGCTAAAGAGCTCTAATATAACCGCTGTGGTGGACTTAGAGGGCAAATCCATCGACAAGGGAAGGCAGACCGTCCCGGTCAAATTCGAATTTCCGGACGGCACGCGCGCCGGCGTCATGAACCGCTACACCTGTGTTATTGACGTCAAATAGAGCGCGGATGGCCCCGAGAAAAAACGGCTGCCCGGCGCGCGGATGACGAGCGTCGGGCTTTGGAACACCCTAAAGAGCGCGACAGGCAGCCGGCGGGCAGGGGAGCCCCCGCCCCGGCTTTCGGAAAGGAAGGATGCGTCGATATGACTCTTAAGGGACAGGTCACGGCGCTTTGCGACGGCCTTGCGGATGTGGAGCACCTTAGATATTCGGCCTGCGGCAAAAGCTGCGGGCGCTGCGGCGGATGCGAGAGCAGGCCGTCGTCGCTCACGGCCGCAAACCCGGTTAACGCCAAGGTCGGCGATACGGTAGAGGTCGCAATGCCCGAAGAATCGGTATTGACACTTGCGCTCGCGGTATACGCGCTGCCGCTTGCGCTGATGGCCGTTTTCGGCTTGGCCGCCCACGCGCTTTTTCGGCATACTGCCGCGGCCGTTATCGGCGCTCTCACCGGAGCCTGTCTGTGGATTTTCATACTCACCCGTATAAACGCCCGGGTGGCGCTGAGCGGCAAATACCGCGGAGAGATAACAGCCATCTTAAACCGGGCGGAATCGGAGGATAGCAATGTGGAAACTTAAGCCTGACTCCTTTTTTGAAAGCGTCAAGGATATAACGGCTGACTATATTAAAAAACTCGGCAAGCGCGGCGTGATACTCGATATAGACGACACCCTGTCCGGGCATAATAACGAGGTGTTCGGAAAGGACATACACGCCTGGCTTTCCTCCCTGAAAAAGGCGGGCATACGGGTATGCCTTCTGTCAAACAACAGCAAGGAACGCGCCCAAAAGGCGGCCGGGGCTCTCGGGCTCGCGGCCATAGGCAGGGCGAGGAAGCCTCTTAAAAGAGGCTTTAACGACGCCGCTCTGCGCATGGGTCTGCCGCTTGAGGATGTGTGCGTGATAGGCGATCAGATATTTACCGATATTTTAGGCGGCAACCGCCTCAAGCTGTACACCATACTGGTGGAGCCCATGACCAAGCGCGTCACGCCTTTAAGCAAACTTAAGCGCTTTCTGGAAAGACCTGTCATGAAAAGCATCCGCCGCGAGAGGGAGCGTTGAAATTGGCTTTATTCGGCACGGCCGGCATACCGGATGAATACGATGCCAAAAGCGGGCTTTTTATGCCGCGCTGGCTTAAGGAATACGGGCTTGACGCTTACGAATACCAATGCGGGCGCGGCGTGAACATCAGCGAAGCCACTGCGCGCAAGCTGGGAGAATTAGCGCGGCGGGAAGGTATAGCACTGTCTGTTCACTCGCCCTATTATATCTGTCTATCCTCTGAAAAAGAAGAGGTTCGCGAGAGCAGCATAGGCCATATCATAAAGAGCGCGCGGGCGGCCGATGCCATGGGAGCCCAACGTGTTGTGGTGCACAGCGGCGCCTGCTCCGGCAAATCCCGCGGCGAAGCGCTCGCGCTTGCGATGGACACGCTCACCCGCGCTCTTGCGGCCTTAGACGAGCAAAACCTAAGCCATATCCGCCTGTGCCCCGAAACTATGGGAAAGGTAAACCATTTGGGCTCACCGGAGGAGGTGGCGGTGCTTTGCGCCTTAGACGAGCGACTTATCCCTACCATCGATTTCGGACATATCAACGCGCGCGCCAAGGGCGCCTTAAAGAGCAAAGCCGACGTTCTCCGCGTTTTCGAGGAGTTTGAGCGCGTCCTGGGGCGCGACCGCATGAAGCGCTTCCACAGCCATTTTTCCAAGATAGAGTATTCCGCTGGAGGGGAAAAGCGCCACCTCACGCTGGACGACAAAGAATACGGGCCGGAGTTTGAGCCCATTGCGGAAGCCGTTTGCCAGAGGGGCTACGAGCCCGTATTTATCTGCGAATCGGCCGGCACCCAGGCAAAGGACGCCAAACGCATGAAGGACATATATGAAACGATCAAAAAAGGAGGATGTGAGGCATGAGAAAGGTTCTGGTTATCCACGGGCCGAATATAAACCTGCTGGGCACGCGCGAAGTGGGCGTCTACGGCAAGGAGAATTTAGACACCTTAAACGCGTACATCTCCGGCAAGGCGGCCCAGCTTGATCTGATTTGCGACATACGCCAGTCAAATATCGAGGGAGACATTATAAACCACATACACAACGCCATAGGCGTTTACAACGGCATCATACTCAACGCGGGCGCTTACACCCATTACAGCTACGCCATACGGGACGCCATAGCAGCGGTGCGCATACCCTGCGTGGAGGTGCACATATCCAACGTCTTTTCGCGCGAGCAGTTCCGCCATGTGTCGGTGATAGCGCCGGTGTGCGTAGGATCGGTCTCCGGCTTCGGAAAATACAGCTACTACATGGCGCTCGTCGGTCTAAGCGAGATCATAAAGGCCTAATCAGGCAGCACCATACGGCACGGCGGGCTGCACAAAACGGTCCGCGCCAAAGCCAGAGGGGAGGGCGGGCATATGTGCCCGGACAAAAAGCGCTGGCAGAGGCTGCTGGAGAATACGAAAACACAGGCGGCGCTCGTGCTTTCGCACAGCAACCGTTTTTATTTTTCCGGCTTTGACTCAAGCTCGGGCGCGCTTTTAATAACCCCGGAAAAGCCCTATCTTATCGTGGACTTCCGCTACTATTTTGCGGCGAGTGCAAACACAGAGGGATTTTCGCCGGTGCTGTCGGAGCGGTCCAACCTAATAAGCGCGGGAGAGCTGGCCGCCCGTCACGGCATAAAAAGCCTGGCTTATGAGGAGGGTTATGTAACCGTCTCGGCCTTTGACGACCTGCGCAAAATCTTTCCCGATGCGGAGCTTGTACGGGCCTCAAAGCACATGACCGCCATGCGCATGAAAAAGGACGAGCGCGAGCTTCGCAGCATCCGCGCGGCACAAGAGCTCGCTGACAAAACCTTTTCCCATATACTTAACCTCATCCGCCCGGGCGTAAAGGAGCGCGAGCTCGCGCTGGAGACGGAGCATTATATGCGAAAAATGGGCGCGCAAAAGGCGGCGTTCGACACCATCGCCGTTTCAGGTCCCAACACAGCCAAGCCGCACGGGGTCGCGACAGACCGCGTCGTAAAAAGCGGCGATTTCGTCACGCTTGATTTCGGCTGCATGGTGGACGGTTACTGCTCGGACATGACGCGCACCGTCGCCGTAGGATACGCCGACGAGCGTATGAAAAAGGTCTACCAGACGGTTCTCGACGCGCAGCTAACCGCTTTGGCGGGCATACGGGCGGGCATGACGGGCGCGCAGGTCGACGCCCTCGCCAGAGACTTCATAGAAAATGCCGGATACGCCGGCTACTTCGGCCACGGTCTCGGCCATGGCGTGGGCATAGATGTCCACGAAGCGCCGCAGTTTTCGCCGTCCTGCACCGAGCCTGTCGAAAAAAACGCCGTCATGACGGTGGAGCCGGGCATCTATATCAAAGACCAATTCGGCGTGCGCATCGAGGATATGGTAGTGCTGGCAGACGACGGATGCGAAATCCTCACCAACAGCCCGAAGGAGCTTATTATAGTATAGGAAAGCCTTTTCTGCAATCTCACTTTTTTGGCTCCCCCTCAGTCTTTGCTTTAAACGGATTCCTTAAAATGGGTTGTTTACTAAGCAGACTGGGGCTTTTTTGCGGCGTTTTTTCTACTCGCCGCCGATATCGCCCCTATGTCCCGCACTTTTTTTCTTATGTGTCCTGCGTGCTACACACCGGCTTTCATTAAAAAGCCGCACTTGAAGCTTTCACGGATATCTGCTATAATCTCATACAATACTATAAAAAGGATAAAAAGGCGCGGATTAGCATGGAGCTTTGTCACGAGTACAAAGGGCGGCTCATAGAACCCGACTTCGGCGCTGAAGGCGACGTCAGGCTCTCTGCTCTCATGAGACATATGCAGCAGTCAGGCAGCGACCAGCTCGCCGCTCTGGGTATCACCTACGATAAAATGCGGGAGCACGGCGAGATTTTTCTCATGTCATGCCACGAGCTAAGAAGGACACAGACGCCCGTTTCCCCGGGGGACATCGTCGTCACCACATGGCCCCGGATGAGCCGCGGGGTGCGGTTTTTCCGCGATTACCGGGTGTGCGACGGCGAGGGGCGGCTCCTTGCCGAATGCAGCACGGCATGGGTGCTTGTGAAATCCGCCACCCGGCGCATCCTGCGGCCATCGTCCAGCACCATTGTAAAGCCCATGCACTGCGACCTTTCGGTTTCCTTCGGCGACCCGGGCCGGCTTGCAATGCCCGGCGGCTTGACGCAGCTGCGCCGGCTCAAGGTGGGCCGCAGCCTTCTGGACGTCAACGGCCATGTCAACAACGCCGTCTACGCCGATTTCCTGCTCGATTGCGTTTCAGAGCTTTGCCCGGGCGCGCGTATCATCGGGCAGGTTATTTCCTTTTGCGGCGAGGCCCTGGAGGGCGACGAGCTGACTCTCTGCGCGGCTGGCGAGGGCGACCGCGTTTATGTGGCGGGCAGGATAGGCGACAGGCGCTGCTTCGAGGCGGCCGCTTTTCTCGCCGAGCGAAAGGCGCAGCAGCCTCTCTGCCCTTAAAGGAGAGTGCAACCCATGGTTAGGCTTACCGAACGGCGGATAAAGGACCTAATCTCGGCGGCGGCGGACGCCATGGAGCGCGCCTACGCCCCTTACTCGCGCTATCCGGTCGGGGCGGCGCTGATTACGGCCGACGGTTCGGTGTTTGCAGGCTGCAACGTGGAAAACGCCTCCACCCCCTGCGGCGTATGCGCCGAGCGCGCGGCGCTTGTAAAGGCGGTGTCGGAGGGACATAGAAAGTTCGCGGCGCTGGCCGTTATCGCAAAGGGCGACGATTACTGCACGCCTTGCGGGCTGTGCCGTCAAAGCCTGGCGGAGTTTTCCAAGGACCTCGCCGTATTCTGCTGCAACGGCAGGGGCGAATACCTGCGTTTTTCACTGCGAAAGCTTCTTTACCGCGCGTTCGCCGGATATTCTCCAACCCCTCCTCCCGGCTTTGAATGATGTTTTTCCGGGATGGCCCCGCGCCGCGCAAGACCCGGCGGGAAAGGACTGATCACGCTTATGCGGCTTGCGGATAAAAATACCCTTCTTAATCTCGCAAAAAAATACGGCTTTCATTTCTCCAAGGGCCTCGGGCAGAATTTTCTCATCGACCAAAGCGTCCCCGGCCGCATCGCAGACGGGTGCGGCGTGGGATCTGAGACGGCGGTACTGGAGATCGGGCCCGGCGTCGGCACCCTCACGACGGAGCTTAGCCGCCGCGCAAAAAAGGTGGTGGCGGTGGAGCTCGACCGCTCCCTTTCGCCTGTGCTGGAAGAGGTGCTGCGCCCGTTTCCCAACACCCGGGTGGTTTGGGGCGACATCCTCAAGATCGACCTTTCCGCTCTCTATAACGAGCATTTTTCGGGGATGGACACCGTATTGTGCGCCAATCTGCCGTATTATATCACCACGCCGGTTATCATGCGCCTTTTAGAATGCGGGCTGCCCTTTAGGTGCATCACCGTAATGGTTCAGCGCGAGGTCGCCAGACGTCTGTGCGCCTTACCCGGTCCGGATTACGGCGCGGTATCGGTCGCCGTGCGCTACCGCTGCGACGCACGCATCCTTTTCGAGGTGCCGCCTGAAAGCTTTTTCCCCGCACCCAAAGTGCATTCCGCCGTCGTGCGCATGGACCTGCTCGAAAAGCCGCGGGTCACGCCCTTCGACAGCCGCCTGATGTTCGGTCTGGTACGCGCCGCGTTTTCCCAGCGCCGCAAGACTCTCCAAAACGCCCTGCATAACGCTTACGGCAATGCCTTCACCAAGGAGGATATCAAGAACGCCCTGGCCGATTGCCGGCTCTCGCCCCAAATTCGCGGAGAAGCGCTGTCTCTCGAACAGTTTTCCGACCTTTCGGATGCATTGATAAAAAAATATCAAAAAACTAAATGAAATTTTGCAAATTCACAATTGCAAATTAGAGATATTTGCGGTATAATACAAAATAGGCGAGAGTTTGATTTTTCTATTCAATCGGAGGTATTAAAATGACGACAAACAAAGCGGTTTTGGAGTGGCTTGAAAGATCCGCCTCCATGCTGAAGCCCGACCGTATTCTATGGATCGACGGAAGCGAGGAGCAGCTCGACACCCTCCGCAACGAAGCATGCTCCACAGGCGAAATTCACAAGCTAAACTGGGATGTTCTGCCCGGTTGCTATATCCACCGCACAGCGGTAAACGATGTCGCGCGCGTAGAGCACCGGACCTTTATCTGCACGCGCAAAAAAGAGGACGCCGGGCCCACCAACAATTGGATGGCTCCCGAAGAAGCCTATGAAAAGGTAGGCAAGCTCTTCGACGGAGCCATGAAGGGCCGGACCATGTATGTCATCCCCTATTCCATGGGTCCGATCGGGTCAAAGTTTTCTAAGATCGGCATAGAGCTTACCGATTCCATCTATGTCGTGCTCAATATGCATATCATGACCCGCATAGGCAAAAAGGTCATGGACGTCCTCGGTGACAGCGATGATTTTGTGCGCGGAGTGCACTCCAAGGCCCAGGTTGACGAGGACAACCGCTATATCCTGCATTTCCCGGAGGACAACACCATTTGGAGCGTAAACTCCGGCTATGGCGGCAACGTTCTGTTAGGCAAGAAATGCTTCGCTTTGCGCATCGCCTCCTATCAGGCCAAGATGGAGGGCTGGATGGCCGAGCATATGCTCATACTTGGCGTCGAGAATCCCTGTGGTGAGGTAAACTACATCGCCGCCGCTTTTCCATCGGCCTGCGGTAAAACCAACCTCGCAATGCTTATCCCGCCGGAGATTTTGAGAAACAAGGGCTACAAGGTGTGGACGGTGGGCGACGATATCGCCTGGCTGCGCCCCGGGCCCGATGGGCGCCTGTGGGCCATCAACCCCGAATACGGCTTCTTCGGCGTGGCTCCCGGCACAAACGCCAAGAGCAACCCCAACGCCCTCGCCGCCACCCGCAAGAACACCATCTTTACGAATGTGGTCCACAATCTCGAGGACAACACCGTCTGGTGGGAGGGCCTGGACAAAAACCCGCCCCAAAACGCCCTCAACTGGAAGGGCGAAAAATGGGATCCTTCCTCGGGCGAAAAGGGCGCGCACCCCAACAGCCGCTTTACGGCGCCCGCCCTCAACTGTCCGTGCATCTCGCCGGAGTTTGAAAATCCCGAGGGGGTTCCCATCTCGGCTATTGTGTTCGGCGGGCGCCGGGCAAAGACCGCTCCCCTCGTCTACCAGTCCTTCAACTGGCAGCACGGCGTTTTCGTAGGCTCCATCATGGCTTCGGAAACGACTGCCGCCGCTACCGGAGCCGTAGGCGTTGTGCGCCGCGACCCGATGGCCATGCTGCCCTTCTGCGGCTACCATATGGGCGACTACTTCACCCACTGGCTGGAGATGGGCAAAAAACTCGCCAACCCGCCCAAGATATTCAACGTCAACTGGTTCCGCACAGACAGCCAAGGAAACTTCATCTGGCCGGGCTTTGGGGAAAACCTTCGCGTTCTCCTCTGGATTCTCGGCCGCTGCAGCGGCGCCGCAGACGCCGAAAAAACGGCTATCGGCTACCTGCCCTCCGAGGGCGCTATCGACATCGAAGGCCTTGACGGCGTCGACGCGAGCGTCATAAAGGACCTTCTGACTGTGGACACCGAGCTTTGGAAGCAGGAAGCCGCCGGCATCGAGGAATTTTACGCGAAATTCGACCGTATGCCAGACGAGCTGCGCGATGAGCTCGCTGGCCTCAAAAAGCGCCTCGGGTAAAAATCATCCGTGGATAGCGCATATAAAAGCCTCCGGCTCTTTTTGAACCGGAGGCTTAGTAATTAGCAAAGGCCCGATAGAAGCGCCGCTTTACAATTTTGCCCCGCGCCAATATGGATATCGCCATTGACGCTGCTCGCATACGGCAAAGCGCGAAGGCAGAGGTCCTAAAACATGCGTTTTTTGTAGAGGATAAACGCCACGGCCGCCGTTACAACAGCCGACAGCGCGACAGGGAACCACCACAGATTGGCAAAGGGCAGGTTGAGCACATTCATGCCGTAAAAGCTCGCTATCATATTCGGGATTGCCATCAGAATAGTAATGGAGGTAAGCACCTTCATCACAATGTTAAGGTTGTTGGATATTACCGATGCGAAGGCATCCATCGTGCCGGACAGGATAGACGTATAGATGTTAGACATCTCAATGGCCTGCTTTATCTCGATGAGCACGTCCTCGAGCAAATCCTGGTCATCCTCGTAAAGCTTAATGATGCGCCCGCGCAGCATCTTTTCAAGAGTAACCTCGTTGGCCTTGAGCGACGTGGAAAAGAACACCAGGGATTTTTCAAGGTCAAGAAGCTGGATAAGCTCCTTGTTTTTCATGGAGGCGTGCAGCTGCTTCTCAATGTAATTGGAAAGCTTGTCTATCTGCCGAAGGTATTGCAAGAAGCGGTTTGCCACCCGATACAAAATGGTGAGGACAAAGCGGGTTTTCATCGCCGTCTGGACGTTTTTCACGACGCCGTCAGCAAAATCGTTTAATATGGAGTTTTCCTTGATGCACACCGTCAAAATGTGCCGGTCAAGCAAAATTATACCCATTGGAATGGTGGAATACACGACAGTATTATTTTTTTTCTGAGCAAGAGGAAGGTCGACGATTATAAGGGTCTGATCTTCCTCGGCATCGATATGCGAGGTCTCCTCCTCATCGAGGGCAGCCTTTAGAAACTGCGGTTCGATGCGCAAAGAAGAGAGCAGCATCTCGATCTCGTCCTCGTCCGGATTAATAACATTGATCCAGCAGTCTTCCTGCAGCGAATCGATGCGCTCCAGACGGCCGTTGACGGTCTTGTAAAAGGTCACCATAAACACCCCTCCTAATCAGGGACAGTTTACGGCCCAGATGAGCGCCGTAAGCCGTCCATACTGTTTGCATAATCGCCCGTAAGGATCGCTACTCACAACACTCACTACCTTTCACACAAAATTTTTGGGGCTTAGCCCCGAAGCGCTGGTTACCGCTTAAAGCGTGGGCATCTTTTCCGCCGTTTTGTGTCCATTCTTAATGCATTGATAACACAAATTCTATCTAATCGGCAAAAAAGGACATCCCATAGCACTATACTTTATTATACACCCTAATAAGCGGCAATGCAACGTTTTTTTACCCTAAGGCAAAAACTGCCGGATAAAAAACCATCAGCCGGCATGCTCCGCAGTCCTTTGGGAGATGCAATTTTCAAAAATACACAAACGTTAACAAAACACCTTGACAATCAAAAAAATCGGGTTATAATAGTTATTACTGTCAAAAAAATAGGTTTACCCATACTGCGGGATTGTGTAACGGTAGCACGGCAGACTCTGACTCTGTTTGTCTGGGTTCGAATCCTAGTCCCGCAACCAGCGTGAGTCCGCGCAATACAATTCGAGCTCCAACCCCAAGAGGTTGGGGCTCGTTTTTTTCCAAAGGCCTACCGAATCGGTTAAAACGGAGTCTGCTGTGCCTCTAATAAAGTCAAATCCTATGGACGAACGCCTTCAATATTTCTGTGTTTTCTCCCTGCGGGAGCCTTGAAAGGTGCGAAAGCGCCTTTTTCCGGT
>ENA-UOYA01001529-UOYA01001529.1-activated-sludge-metagenome-genome-assembly--contig:-NODE-1529-length-24327-cov-4.550552_pt1 | contig 24327 bp, 21 predicted proteins | sample MGYA00238163_ERZ764804 | MGnify/ENA primary metagenome ERZ764804 (study PRJEB28919, sample SAMN05720223) | activated sludge metagenome | isolation source: Anaerobic digester | place: Hong Kong... | reverse complement strand
TGTGCGACTTGGCTTTGCGCCGGGTGGTCACCGTGATGAAACAAATGTGGCGGCCCACGGAAATGCTGTTGGTTGCGGCGCAATAGATGGCATGGATAAAATCTTGGCAATAATGACAGACCCTACCTTGGTCAATGACCATAAACGGCTCGTAAAGCTACTCATGGGCAATGAATTTAATCGCGATAACTATTTACGAGTGCTTGGCGCAGCCGTAACGGTTAATGGGCATTCCCATGATTACTTTTTAAACCGCGAAAAAATTATTGATGTGCTTGAGAAACGTTCACAAAAAAGTATTGCTGTTTTAAAGGGTGAACACCATGAGTGCGTGGTGGTCGTAAATCTAGTGCCTGGTTCTACATTGGCCTCCAATAAATTTGCAGAAAACTTTGGAGGAATGCAGGCTTTTGGTTACGATTTGTGGCGCTCCAAGCAAATGGCTGCTCGGCTGCTGCCACTACCAGAGCAGAAGCTTGATCGTGAACGTTTTATTATGGCTCGAGTTATGACTACAGTGGCAACGCTGATGGCCCTAACTGACGGGTCGCAACGCCTTTTACTGCGCCTACCTGCCGCTGAAGACGAGCTAGAATCCGCAGAAACTTTACAAACCGTCTAAACCACGCTAATCTAGGTCTATTACTAAGTGGAGGTTCCTTATGTTTGGACGACGCAAGCTGGCCGCATTGGCCGCGGAGTTCTTGGGCACAGGCGCATTGACGCTGGTGTTCCTAAGTGTACAAAGATCAACAATTGGTGTGCCATTTTTTGTGGCCATGGCTGCAGGACTCGTGGCTGCCATGTTGGTAACAGTTTTTGGTGGGACATCTGGTGCACATGTTAACCCGGCTATTACGTTGGCATTGTGGACGGCTCGCAAAATCGACGCGCTACGCGCGGTTTTGTACATTGCCTTCCAGCTGCTCGGTGCTTGGGCTGCATACGGCCTGTACACCTACTTTGTTAACAGCAGCCTACAGCCGCTAAAGAGCACCTTCTCTGGTCGTGTGCTAGTTGCAGAAGCTGTTGGTGCGTTTGTCTTGGCGTTGGCCTGGGCAGCTGTTACGTTCCGCGCTAACCTAACATCTGGTGCCCGTGCTGCTTTGATTGGCGTTGGCTACATGCTTGGTGTGGTGGTTGCCGCAGTTGCTGGTATTGGTATTATTAACCCAGCCGTTGCGGAAGGTATCCGCGCTTGGGACGTATTTAGCACTGCCGCTAGCTGGGGTACCTACGTGCTCGGTCCAGTTCTTGGTGCCATTATTGGTATCAATCTGTACGGTCTGCTGTTTGCTGGCGATGAAGTCGTAGAAGATTACGCTGACCCAGTTCTAGCAGAAGCGCCGGCTGCCGTAGCTGCAACTGCACCGCTTAAGGTCGTTAAAAAGCCAGCTGCCAAGAAGACTGCTGCAAAAAAAGCGTCTGCTAAAAAGCGCACCAGCCGCTAAATATTCTTACTGCGTGTTTAAAATATCACCTCGCCTGGGGTGATATTTTTTATGCTGCCGAGTTGTCCAGCAGGTCTGCCTGAAACTTTTGGCTGCCTTTGAGGTCTTCTGAATAGTGCTGAATATCTGGGAAGTCGCATGCCTGAATATGCTGCCAAACAGCTCCAATTAACTGCTTGAGGCCGTCTAGCTCCGCTTGGTCAAAAGTCACTTCTAGGCGATGCAGTTGTCCGCTTTCATCCGGCTCCACGTAGTCTAGGTAGGCATCGGTGACGGTATAGCCGCGGTAGGTCTGCGAGCCCTCCACCAGTAATTTGTAAAAATACAGCTGACGACGATAGGCTTGCATTTTAAGGTCGGCGCTCCAGCGTGCGGCGGGCTTGCCGGTTTTATAGTCTACTACGGTGATAGTCTTGGCGGCTTTATCTATGATGAGTCGGTCAATTTTACCGCTTAGATGTGCGCCTTCTACCACTACCCCCTCTGGGCGGAAATCGTGCTCTGCAACATCGGTGGGCTTAAACTCAGCGCCCCGCTGCTGCAAATAGGCGCTCAGCTCGTTATGGGCGCGTTCTTGCAACTGGTCATGATCTTGTTTGGAGAGCGGTTTAAGGGCTAGGATTTGATCTGCTTTGGTCAACAGTTGGGCCACGGTTGGCAGCTGCGGTTGACCGGCAAGCCACTGCAAGCTGGCATGAATAACATCGCCGTAGGTACCAGCTAGCGAGCTGCCACTGGGCAAGCGCAGAAGGTCGCGCATTAAGAAGCTAGCGGGGCCATCGGCTGTTGAGATGAATCGATTTAACCCGGTAGCGCTTAATTGGTAGCGCTGCAAACGGTCCTTTAATAGGTCTTGCAGCTTGGGATCTTGGCGCAGGTTCTGGAGGTGTTGATCATGCCAGTACAGGCTCATTGTCTCTAGTTCTGGCGGCTGGGTGTCTGGTTGTATGGTGTCCAATTCAAGTCCGCTTAGGTATTTAAGCGGACTTTGTGGGCGGCCGCTAAAACTCTGGTCGTAGCTGCAGAGATAGAGGTCGTGTTTGGCGCGCGTTAGTGCTACGTACAGGAGGCGCAGGCGCTCGTCTTGGCTGGCGCCGGCGTAGCGGATGTGCTGTAAATTGGGCGGCAAGCTAATGCGACTCTGCTGGCTGCGGGCGCGGCTGCCCCAGACTTCATCGTTTACGGCCAGCAGGAAGACAGCGCCAAACTCTTGTCCTTTTGACTTGAAGGCGGTCATGAGCTGCACTGCATCATCGGCTTCTTGGTAAGGGTTACTGCTCATGATTTTAATGTCCGCAGCACGGTGCTGCTCTGCAAAGTCCAGAAGGTCTGACAGCATGAGCGGCGCTGTAGCAAGCGGCCGATGATCGCGTAGTTTTTGCCGCAGCACGCTGAGGTTGCTCAGCAGCTGCCAAAACGGCACGCGGTCCTCTGCGCTCAGCGGCTGGTCGCCAAAATAATGGGTATAAAACGGCGATTTCTGCCCCGACGGCAGCGGTATAATGCCGGCCAGGTAGTCCAACATAGTTTCTAGTGGCTCACGGCCAACCAGCAGCGCTAGCTCCATAAAAAACTGCACGGCAGGCTGGTCCTGTAGGCGCTGCGCCCAGGATTGGTCATCTTTTTGCCAAGACGTTTCCCAAATAAGCTGCGTGGGCAATTGCCACATGGGCAGGCCAAGGACCTGCGGCCAAAGATAGTCGGCGGTTTTGGTGCCGGCGGCGATATCGTCCGCTAAGGCCAGCGTCAGCTGGGCCATAGTAAGTAGCTGCTCTATGGCTGGGTCGTCTAGAATATTCTCGCGCTTTTCATATTGTACAGGCAGGTCTTGCTGGGCTAAAAACGGCAGCAGGCCTTCTAAAAATTGGTGCTTGGGCGCTAGCACGGCGATTTCTTTCAGCGGTGTTCCCTGCTGCTGCAACTGCTTAACCTGCTGCGCCACCCAGGCGTACTGAGAGACATCGCTGGTAAACTGCGCGGCGGTTATGGTTGCCGTCGGCAGTCCCGTGGCAGCGGCAGCTAAGTCTTTAGAAATGCCGGAAAAATTGTGATGAAGCCGCGTCTCTATTTGGCCAGAAATTTGTTGGGAGAGGGCCAAGACTTCCGCGCGTGAGCGGTAATTTTGGGTCAGCGGCACCACCAGGACATCTTGGTACATATTAGTAAACTGCAGCATGTGCGAGTAGTCTGCGCCCTGGAAGGCGTAGATGGCTTGATCGTCATCGCCCACAGCCAAGACGTTGGGCCGACCCTCATGAACCGGGTTGTCTGTGAGCAGCTCTACTAGCCGTAGCTGTGCGGCGTTGGTGTCCTGAAACTCGTCAAGCAGCAGGTATTGGTAGCGCTCCTGCAGCGTATAGCGCAGCTCATCATTTTCTGAAAGGCCTCTTATGGCGCGCAAAATCATGTCGTCGTAGTCGTAGCAACCGGCTTTTTGGAGCTGCTTTAGGTACAGCTCATAGATATCGGCGGCATACTGTTGGCGCCGGGCAGCATCTTGTCCGGCGGCGCACCACTGCCCGCTGCCGTCTTTGGCCAGCCATTTGTCTTTCCAGGCGGTGACTGGCTTGGTACTGCCATCTGCTAAAGCATCCGCTAGCTCTGACTGCCAGAGGTTTTTTAATTCTCCGTCTGGCAATGAGCCGCTGGCTTCTAAAAGCGATTCAAAAGCTGGCAGCGCACCCTTGGTCATTTTGATAACCCCCGCCAGTTCTTTTTGTGCTGCATTAGTGGCGGATTTAATGAAAATTTCATTCTCTTTGGCAATAGCGCGGACATCGTCTGGCGTTAACAGCGCCCGGCGATAATCACTAATGAGGGTCTTTAAGTCTGGTAGGTAAAACGATGCTTTAAACGGGTTTTTATACGGCAAATCCGCCTGCACAGCGCGCAGCAGCTGGTCAATTTTAAGCGCATCGGCTGGGACAAGCTCTGCCACCTCTGCAAAATACTGCGGATAGCGCTGCAGCAGATCGCTGCCAAAGGCGTGGTAGGTGCTAATAGTTACGTCGTAGGCCGCTTGGCCAATCATGGACTGCAGACGCCGACGCATGGTCACGGCCGCAGCATCCGTAAATGTCAGACACAAAATATTGGAGGGCAGCGCGTCCGTGGTGGCCAAAATATGCGCAATGCGCGTGGTCAGCAGCTGCGTCTTGCCGGTGCCCGGCCCGGCAATAACCAGCACCGGGCCATCAATCTGGTCCACGGCCTGTTTTTGCTGCGGGTTAAGCTGCGCGTACGCCTCCGGGTAGGTCATAGCACTATTGTACTACCAAGGGGTCTTCAGTTCATCACTGGCAAACTGCCGCCGGCAGTGATCGCAAGATTCCTCTTGGCCAAATTGCTGCGCCCATTGGTGCCCGGCTTCAATAAATGGCTGGTAGTCATGGAAGGCTACAAAGTCCGAGGCGCGGCGTAAGAATGCACCCAATAGGCCATAGGTCCGGAAACCGCCGCGCATGGCGGCTGCCCAGCGGTGCCCTACGGGTATAACAGACCATGGTTCGTGCACTTTGTATTCTTTAAGTGGACGGCCGGTCACGACGCGGCGCAGGTTGGCGGCGACTTGCTTGGCATCCTCTACGGCGGTTTGGGCCATGCCACTGTACGGCGTGTTAGCGTTATCGCCTATGACATACATGTCTGGCTCCGTGCGCTGGTAGATGTCCACGGCGACTTTGCCGTTTTTGCTAATGGTAAAGCCGTTGGTGGTAAAGAACGGGTTGTTGGTCACGCCAGCCGTCCAAATAACGGTGTGGCTTTGAATGGGTTTGCCGCTAACGGTTAGTGCATCGGCGGAGGCGCCTTCTACGCGGGCATTGGTGTAGACTTTGACGCCCAAGTGGCGTAATCGACGTTTTATGACGCGTCCAGCATCACGCGGCAGTCGTGGCAAGAGCCGCGGGTTGGCCTCTACTAAATCGACATGGACTGCCCGGCCGCGGATGCCATGTAGTTTCATAATGTGCTTTAGATAACCCGGCAGCGCCCCAGCCAGCTCTATGCCTGTTGGGCCACCGCCCACTACTACATAGTTTAGGTCCGGCTTCATTTCGTTAATAAGCTGAGTGTGGAGATGTTTTTTGAAATCTTTTATCTCTGCATCCGACTTAATGCCAAAGCTGTATTCCGCAAGACCGGGTATGCCAAAGTAGTTGGTCACTACACCTAGAGCAAAAATAGCGCTGTCATACGGCACGACCTCCCCGTTTTTGGTGGTGATGGTTTTGGCTTTGCGGTCCACGGTTTCTGCCGGGTCCACAATAACAGTCAGACCCTTGCCCTCAAAAAAGTTGCTGAGCGGAATAATACTGCCGCGGCGTCTGCCGCCTAGCGCGGTGTGGTACAGACTGGGGTAATAGGTAAAATCTGGGCTGGTAGTAATAAGGGTGACACTAAAGCGGTCGTCGCCGGCAAGCTCTAAAGCAGCCTTTACGCCGCCAAATCCGCCGCCAACTATCACCACCCGATGTTTTTTCATTCTAACCTTAAGTGTAATAAATCTGGACGAACATGACAAGCAGACAAAGGAGAAAAAGGAAAAACATCGGCGGGTGGCCGAAAAAACTTTTTCTGGCCCCTGCCCGTTTGTCATGCCCGTGTTCCACGTCAGCGCTCGTAAATCTTGAAGTACCAGCCTCTCTTCTTGCTGTATTGGGTCAGTCCGACCACATCTTCGCCCCTCTGGACGATGCGGGTGTACCCGTGTGGTGTCTTGATGTCAACGTGCCGCCAGAGTCCGGATAGGGCGAATTGGAAAATTATTTTCTTGCCCTTCTGGCGCGTTCCCACGCACTTAATCCCGCGCCTGATAAGGATTCCGACCTGACGGTTACTGAGCGGGAGCTCAATGAAAGTGGGCTCTTCGCCTGCCATGAGTTTTTCCTCTCGTAGGGTTTCCTAAACTCTTTTGAGTCAAGGGAGCAATCGGCAATAACAACCAACTCTTCTCTTGACTCAAAACTCTGCCTGCTTGTCAAAGTGCGACCTTTGTGGAAACCTAGAGTCTCTACACTTGGGCCAAACAGTATATTAACAGAAAATCAAAGATTTTTCAACGCAGGTTGCACCGCGGCTGCTAAATGGGGTAAGCTTAAGGAGTATCATGAAAACAACCAAAGAACTGGTGGCAAGTTCAGGCTTTAGGGGCAGCACAGACGACTCCCCCGCCACCAAAGAAAAATACAGCCACGACGCGTCCCTGTTTGAAATCAAGCCACAGCTTGTAGTTTTTCCTAAAGACACCAAAGATGTAGAGACATTAGTTAAGCTGGCCGCTCAGCACAAAGCAGTCTACAAAGACCTGTCGCTGACACCGCGATCGGCCGGCACGGACATGGCTGGCGGCGCCATAAATGACAGCATTATCCTGGATTTTACCAAGCACATGCATACTATTCATGAAGTGACACGCACGCATGGGCGGGCGCAACCGGGCGTGTATTACCGCGATTTTGAGCCGCGCACATTACGGCACGGCGTGTTTATGCCCTCGTATCCAGCTAGTCGTGATTTGGCGGCGCTGGGCGGAATGGTTGGCAATAACAGCGGCGGTGAAAAATCGCTGGAATACGGCAAAGTCAAAGATTTTGTTACAGAGTTAGAAGTAGTTTGGGCGGATGGTGTCGCCCGCAAAGTTAAGCCTATTACCAAAGCCGCGCTAGACAAAAAGATGAAACAAAAAGATTTTGAAGGCCAAGTCTACAAACAAATTTTTGAGCTTTGTGAGAAAAATTACGAGGCAATAAAAAATGCCAAGCCGCAGGTTAGCAAAAACTCTATGGGCTACACGCTTTGGGAAGTCTGGGACAGAGAGACCGGCATTTTTGACCTGACAAAATTGTTTGTGGGGTCAGAAGGTACGCTGGGGATTACTACGGACATTACTTTTAAATTGGTGCCGCATCGGCCTCACTCCGGCCTACTGGTACTATTCCTAAAGGATATCAAAAAACTGGGCCATCTGATTCCCAAGGTGTTAGAACACAAGCCCGCTACATTTGAAAGTTTTGATGATTCCACCCTGCTATTATCAATAAAATTCATGCCCTACTTCTTAAAAATGCTAGGTCCACGTAGGTTTATAAAATTATTAATAAGCCTAACGCCGGACGCGCTACAGCTGCTTCGCGGCGTACCAAAAATGATTTTAATGGTAGAGTTTAACAGTGACACAGAAGAAGAAGTCCGCACTAAGATTAGAAATCTGCATCAGGAGCTAGGGGGCTTGCGTGCCCGCTACGAAATTAACGGCTTTGAAGAAACGCCAACAGAAGCCGCCAGCGAAAAGTTTTGGACCATGCGTCGTCACAGTTTCCAGCTGCTCAGGAGCAAGGTAAAAGATAAACACACCGCGCCATTTATTGATGATTTAATTGTAAGGCCAGAGTATTTGGCAGAATTCCTGCCTAAACTGCGTCGAATTGTTAAAAAATACAAACTATTTGCGACCGTTCAAGGTCATATTGGCGATGGCAACTTCCACATTATTCCGCTCATGAAATTAGAAGATGCCAAAGAGCGTAAGAAGCTATTGCCGGCCATGAAAGAAGTTAACATGCTCGTACTCAAATACAAAGGCTCTCTAAGCGGCGAACACAACGATGGTCTAGTCCGCGGCCCCTGGCTTAAGCAGCAATTTGGTCCGCAGGTTTACGACTTAATGCGCCAAGTTAAGCACATCATGGACCCCCAGAACATCTTTAACCCCCACAAGAAAACTGACGCCACGTGGGACTATAGCTACAAGCACATCCGGGACCACTTCTAGGCAGCCGGCAAAGTAATCTTGGCTACAGTGCCCTTGCCTGTCTTGCTGGCCAATTGTAAGTCCGCGCCCAGGCTGCCCGCCAGCGATTTGGCAATAGACAGGCCAAGGCCAAAACCGCTGCTGGTGCGACTGGTCTCTGTGCGGTAAAAACGTCTAAACACATGCTTAAGGTCCGCGCTAGAAATGCCCTGCCCGTGATCCGCTATGCTTATGCTGACGCTGCGCCCGCTCCGCTTACTGCTCACAAAAACTTTGCCCTTGGCTGGACTGTATTTTATGGCGTTGTCTATTAGAATAACCAGTAGCTGCAACAGCACCTCTGCGTCAGAGCGAACCAATAGTTTGGTGGGTTCAATCTTTAGCGTAACATGGTGCTTTTTGGCGGCTGCCACTAATTGCTGACGAGCATTTTTTAAGACAGGCGTCAGCTCCACGGGCTGTAGTTCTAATGTTTGCTCCATGGCATCTAATCGGCTGAGGCGGAGCAGATTGTGCACCAAGGAGCTTAATTTCTCTGCCTCTTCCACATTACTTTGTAGGGCTGTCTTGAGCTGAGCGGCAGAGGCCTTGGGGTCCATAAGCGCTACCTCCGATTCCATTTTTAGGGCGGCCAGCGGCGTGCGTAGTTCGTGGCTGACATCGGCCGTAAAGCGTTTTTGCTGTTCGTGGGCTGCTTCTATGGGCTGCAAAGTCCTGCGGGCCAGCGCGTAGCTGGCCAGGCCGCCGCTGGCTAGCACGATAGCGTTAAAAAAGACCAATCGCCCTATAATATGCTGCCGAGCTTCTATAAACGACGGCGCGTGGTTTACGGTGTCCACCTGCGGAAAATCGTTGATAATTTGGGCGGCCTGCTGGCTGAGGCCAAAACGTAAATCGTCCAGGGCAATGCGGTAGACCACAAAGCTAAAACAGAGGCTAATCACTGCCAAAATGGTCAGGTACCAGGCAGTTAATTTAAAAGTTGCAGACTGGAACATTAGCCTAAAATATACCCAAAGCCGCGCTTTGTTTTAAGGAGCGCTTTTTTAAACGGCTTGTCTATTTTGGCTCGCAGGTACCCCACGTACACCTCTACCGTGTTGGGCAAAATGAGCGAATCGCCGTCCCAAACATGGGCAATAATGGTGTCCTTGCTGACAACTCTGCCCTGGTTGCGCATAAGATATTCTAGGAGTGCAAATTCTTTTTGCGACAAATCTATGGTTTGCCCGGCGCGCGCTACAACAAACGTGCTGGGATTGAGCGATAAATCCTGACAGGTTAATGCTTCTGTGGACACAAGTGGCGGCCTTCGCAGCAGCGCCTGGATACGGGCCACAAGCTCATCAAAAGAAAATGGTTTGACCAGGTAATCGTCTGCTCCGCCAGCTAGGCCCTCTACCTTGTCAGAGACACTGCCGCGGGCGGTCAGCATAATAATGGGTGCGCTTTGGCCGCCAGCGCGAGCTCTGCGCGCAAGTTCTACGCCGTCCATGCTGCCTGGCAGCATGCGGTCTAACAAGATTATGTCGTAATCTGAGTCTAAGGCGTGGGACAGGCCTGTGTCGGCATCATGAACAGCATCTACGGCATAGCCCTTAAGCTCCAGCCCCCGCTTGAGCGCGGCAGCGATTTTTTGTTCGTCCTCAATAACTAATACCCTCATACGTACTAGTATACAAAAAACTGGCCAACAGGCCGCCTTGTAGTGTACAATTTTGGCAGGACAAATGCTTATGCTTACCAACGTTAGAAGACAAGCCGGTGACACAATTGTTGAGGTACTTATTTGTATTGCGGTGATTTCCACGGTGCTAACGGGGGCATTCATTGTTGTTTCAAAAAGTAACAGAGCTATTCAGAATAGCGCAGAGCATGCCCAGGCACAACAGCGCCTGCAAGGAGAAGTTGAAAGTTTGCGCGCTTATCTGGCTACCGTCACAACAACAAGCGGTTTACCAGGAAATTTTTGCTTTAAGGGGAGCCCAGTACCTGTCGCTCTAACCACGACTCCTCCAAATTGCGAAGTTTCTAACGGCGGTGGTGCAACATATTCACTAAGTATCACCCCTGTTACCGGCAAATCGGATACCTATGAATGTAGCGTCAGCTGGGACGCAATAGACGGGAAGAAGGTTTCTGAGACCTATTATTATCAAGTGTACCCTAATAAAAGTTAATGGCGCAGTTATGGACCGCCGCAAAGTAAAGTATAATAATTAGCAATGTCTCCAAATAAAAATAATTCCCGCTCTGCTAATGAGATAAACTCCCGGACCCGGCACACATATTTTGATATTGCTGGACCAAGAAACACTAAGAGCACCCAGAAATTCCCGGCGGTAGGCATGACATTGAATGCTTACAGGGGTAACTCAGGGCTAAAAATGCCAAAAGAGCAACAAAATCAACCTGCGGCTCCTGCAGATAACCGTGCTCAGAATGATATTCCTGCACCAACTCCAGTAGCTGGACAGCGGCAGGCGCCTCAAAAGAAAGCGAGCAAGCTAAAGAAACTTTGGCGTCCTAAACGAATCGCCCTTATTCTTGCCGCATTAGCCCTCTTGATTGGAGGTTGGCTGGGCTTTAAGGTGCTCTACAACACGCACAAGTTGTTTGGTGGTAGTGTCTTTGACGTCTTTAGATCCACTCCACTTAAAGGAGAATCTGAGGGCCGAGTTAACATTCTTATGGCGGGTAATTCCGCAGACGACCCTGGTCATGACGGTGCAAATCTGACGGATTCAATAATGATACTAAGCATTGATACAAAAAATCACACAGCTTTCATGGTTAGTGTCCCGCGAGATTTGTGGATTGCGATACCTGGCGACGGACACTCAAAAATTAACAGAGTCTATCCAGCGGGCCAAGAGAATAACTTTTCTGCTGACGGCTACCCAAGTGGTGGCATGGGCCAACTAGAGCAAGTCATCCAAAAGAATCTGGGCATAACATGCCATTACTACGCACTCGTAGACTACACTGCCCTGCGCGATGCAGTCAACGCAGTAGGTGGTATTGATATTACGATTAAGAGCAGTGATCCTCGTGGTTTGTACGATCCAAACCTGGACTGGGGCACCAATCAGCCACTTGTTAAATTGTCTAATGGCGTGCATCACCTTGATGGGCGTGCGGCGCTGAACCTTGCAAGGGCTCGCGGCGATAGTTATAGGTCGTATGGCTATGAACAAAGTGATTTTACTCGTACTCAAATGCAAAGAGAGATTATTCTGGCAATTAGACACAAGGCTACATCGGCAGGTGTTTTGACCAACCCGGTAAAACTATCAGAGCTGTTTGATGCTGTTGGCAAAAATGTAAAAACAGACTTAACGCTTAGCAATGTCCGCCGGTTATATGATGTAACAAAAGATATAAATCAAAGCAGTATTCAGTCAGTTGGCCTTAACGATGCGGGTGGAAAAAATCTTCTAAGTAACTACACTTCTAGCGATGGCCAAGCTGCGCTTATCCCTGCAGCCGGACTGGATGATTTTAGCAATATCCGCACCTACCTGCGCCAACTGATGTCTACAGACCCTGTAGTGCGCGAAGGTGCAACTATTACCGTCCTGAACGGTACAGACACTGCAGGGCTGGCAACCAAGTGGCGCAACAGTTTAAGCGCCAAGAACTTTGATGTTATTAGCGTGGGCGATGCAGATACAAATACACCAGTCACCACCTTAATAGATACTTCTGGTGGCAAAAATCCGCTGACGCTCAAGGCGTTGCAACAAGTTTTCACAGGCAGCAAAGTCACAACCACAAATCCTTACACGAGCTATAGCGCAGACATCATTGTTATTATCGGTGCAGATAAGATTCCAGCCAGCAGCACAACCAAGACGACTCCCTAAAAAATGAAAAGCGGGGTACACTATATGTATGACCCCCGACTTGCGTGAGCGTTTTAGGGAATTCCTAGCAAAATACCCCTTAAAGACGCACGCAAAAGGTGAAATAATCATTTTTCAGGGCGAAGCACCTAGGTCAGCTTATGTTGTTGAATCTGGTACGGTCAAGGCTTACAATCTCAGTGTCTCCGGGGACGAAAAGCCCGTCGGATTTTATGGTGCGCTTGATGCCTTCCCGGGCATGTGGATTTATGACCAGACGCCCAGTTCTATTTATTACTATGAAGTGTTTAGCGATGAAGTTACACTTCGGGTTGTACCAAAAAATGACTACCTGACATTTATCGGCAGTCATAGAGATATCATGCTCTTTGAACTAAAGCGCTATGTTTCTGATCAGCTTGCAAAGTCTATGCGTCTCAATGCCCTGCAGCACTCCAGGGCTGGCGATAAGTTGATTTATACGCTGCACTATCTAGCTCTTAAGCATGGGGTGCGCATGCCTGACGGACGCCAAAAAATTAATTTACACTTAACCCACCAGGACTTTGCAAACCTAACCGGTCTAACCAGAGAGACAGCCGCTACAGAGCTCAATAAACTGAAGCACAGTGGCGTTATTGATTATGGCAAAAGTACTGCGTACCAGGTAGATATTAAAAAGCTAGCTGCTTTGCAGCACGATGAGTACATAGCGGATATACAAATCAAACAGTAGCAGAAGCTGCGCGGCCGCTGAGCGTATCAGAAATAACGCGCGACAGATTTTGTGGTGCGGTCCAAGACTTAATAATGCAGCGGTCCGCGCCAAGGCTGTAGGCCTCTGAGACTTCTGGAGAATTTTCCATGTTGGTAAAAATGAGCACCTTGACGTCTGGATGCTTGCTTGTTTGCCGATATTGCTTTAAGAACTCCAAGCCGCCCATAATAGGCATGAGTAAGTCTAAAAGAATAAGGTCTGGCTTGAATGTCTTTAGGGACTCCAGTGCTTCTTTGCCGTTGAACGCACTTTGAACAGTGTGGTTCTCGCTCTCTAGAATAATCTTGTAGGCGTTGTTGAGGTCTTTGTCGTCTTCTACGATTAGAATGTTGGCCACGGTGGTCACTTCCCTTTCTGTCTCTAGTATCCGCTACTTTAACGCTAATATCAAATGAGATTTCTTACTTTGGTAAACAGACGTAAAATACAGTACCTTTTCCTTCCTGGCTCTCAAACCAAATCTTACCGCCCAGGGCGTCCACGATGCCCTTAACCAGATACAATCCTAAGCCAGTGCCACTTGTCTCCTGTCTGACCACGTTCTGCGCTCTAAAGAACTTGGTAAAAATTTGCTCCTGCGCGTGATTTGGGATACCAACGCCGGTATCTGCCACGCTAAAGAGTACGTCGTAACGACGCTTTTTTACGTGCAGACTGACTTTGCCACCTTCTGGTGTGTATTTTATGGCGTTACTCACCAGGTTAGATATGATCTCTTTAAATAAGAGGGCATCGGTTTTTAGGCTTAGATTGGAGCCTTTAGGCGGCTCAAAAATTAAGTGTATGTCTCTGTCGGCGGCGGATAACGCGTGTTCTTTTGCGATTTCTTCCAGTAATCGAACTGGGTACACCTCTTTAATATTGGCGACCATATTGCCGCTTTCTAGCCGCGTGATGTTGAGCAGAGTAGAGATAAGCTCATTCATCCGATTTGTGCCAGCAATAATGGTGCGCAACGATTTCTTCTGGGCGCTGCTAACTTCCCCCATGTAGCCGTCAATGAGCATATGCGAGTAGGTTTTTATGGCGGATAGCGGTGTGCGCAGTTGGTGGCTGGCCAAGGAAATAAAATCACTTTTTAGTTTGTCTACTTCTGCCTCTACTGTTATGTCCCTAAATACTTCTATGGCGCCGACTGGCTTGCCTTCTAATATCACTGGAGAAACGGTTATGGCTACAGGTATGGTGTGGCCATCTTTATGAACATACAGTCCCTTTTCTGTGATAATTTTTCCTGTTAGAAAAGCTCGCGTTATGGGCCTATCAATGAGGCTTACAGGAGTGCCGTCCTCTTTGACGCATTTAATTTTTTTTGGAAACCAGGCGCCAATCATTTCTCTTTTGCTTGTTCCTAAAATATCCAACGCGCGAGGATTAATACGAGTAATTTTGCCAAACTCATCTGTGGCAATAGCGCCCTCGCCAATGCTGGTAAACAGGGCTTCTGCTAGAACCTGCTGTTCTTCAAGGGTGGCCGTATTATCGATATCTGGTTTCATGTTATGGACATTATACCTCCGCCGGCTGTTATTTAATGTTAAGTTAACGACAATGTAGAGAGCGGAAAACAAGCCGGCTTGTTTTTGGGCTGGGCGGAAGAATAGAGGCTTTGCCCCCACCTGTGCACCATACGCAGAGCGAGCTCTTGCACGTAGCGTTTGCTGCCATACTCCCCTTATTGCTCGATGCGCTCATTCGAGGGTTTGAGCTTCGCCAAACAAATAAATATGACTTACCCAATGGCAGGTCATATTTATTTGGCTCGTGTGTACGCCTTTGCCCGAACCTATTTTGCGACCAAATGCGAGAAATGAGATTTTCGGCGGGTCGCCCCCAGCCCGACCCGCCGAGAGCAAGAAGTATGCCTATCTGAGGAATTATTACTTTCTAGAGATATAGACTTTGTAAGCGAAGATATTATCTTCCGCGCCATTCGCATACATAGCGGCAGCTGTTACGTTCACAAACTTATGTTCTAGTTTGATACTTTTTATAATCTTAGCGAACGGCTTCGCTAAACGACGCAGCCTATCAAATGAGGGCTTGACACCACTTGTCCAATCAATCACGTTTTTTATCTTAAATCCCTCGCCCATAAGATCGTTCTCAAATTCACCTTTGCCAAACTGGTATATTGCATATATTGCCGCATGATCCTTTATTAGTTCGGCTAATCTTTTTGTTTCGTCATCAAAACTCTTGTAGTCCATTTCATATTCTGCGCATACCAGCAGGCCACCGGGTTTTAGTATTCTATAAAATTCTTGCACCACGCGCTTAACGCTCTTGGCGTGTGATAATGATTCAGTTGTATATATTCTGTCAAAAGTGTTATCGGCAAAATTCGTTTTTGCATAGTCTTGGACCGAGAAGGTAACTTTTGAGTTCACACCGGCCTTGGCTGCCCGCTTTTGAGCGGAGATTACCTCATGTGGGGTAATTGTGATACCTTTCACGAACACATCGTGTTTCAAAGCAATCTCGACAGCAACCACGCCTTGCCCGCAACCAGCATCAAGTACTTTCATACCAGGGTTTAGACGTAATAACTCGACAAATTTTTGGTGGTAGTTAGCCTGCGCACTTTCCTCTGTATTGTGCTTTTCGTCATAATAACCAAAGTGTTGGCTACGCTTCATAACTAAGCGGTAACCGATACGTGATCCGAGTTTTTGATAATACGCTGCTGCGGATTTATCATCTTTCATAGCATTATTTTAACAGATATAAACATAGTAGCCAGATTCCTCAGATACGTATACTTCTTGCTCTCGGCGGGTCGGGCTGGGGCGACCCGCCGAAAAGAAGGAGCCTTGAAGCGGAAGGTGTCAATAATTCCATTCTTAAATCTCATGTCTTTATAGATTGCCCCGTTAGCCTATACTCAAGATAGGGTGGCTAATGCTCACAGGGTAGTCTAAAGGTTCTGTATTGGTGAAAAAATGGAAGCCGATGACTCTGGCATCGGTATATCCAATGATGAGCCGTGCATACGATTCCACCTTTCGATACGCGCCCTCACGTGATCTTTCGAAGTATAGCCTAATGAACGCATCATGCTAGTATCCGCCAATGAACGATGCGACGTAAAGGGGTGCATAGCTATTGCCGCCATTGCTATGTTTGGTATTGATGCTGGGCCAATGATGTGGGCGAATATAGCTGTTTTTGTCGCAGCGTCAGGCTTTTCAAGAGCAAAATATTTTACGTCGCGCGCACCTACTTCTAGGGCGCATTTTGCATGGGCGAGCTCATGCCCCGCCGCTTCGTCTGAGAGCCAGGGCTTTGATTCTGGAAAATAGTTTCTTGACATATAGTCGTGTAGCTCACCAACGGTGTCAAAATACTGTCTCCCTGCTTTCGGAGAGAAATCGTGAATTTCGTATGGTCTGTCGTCAACTAGGTCGGCAAGATCGTCCTCCGTGAGCAAGTCGAATACACGGCGTCGTTCACTGTCATCTAGTAGGCTAAATTCTGCATAGCGCATGTAAGTAATACATTATACTATTAAATGATAATTGTCAAGCTATTGTACTGATTTTCGGTCCGTAGCTACAATGACAATCCCTTATGTAGACCTACATGCCTATTGACACCTTCCGCTTCAAGGCTCCTTCTTTTCGGCGGGTCGGGTCGGGGGCGACCCACCTAAAATCTCATTTCTCGCATCTGGTGCTCAAATAGGTTTGAGCAAAATCTAAAAAGTGAGCCAAATAAATATGACCTGCCAATGGCAGGTCATATTTATTTGGCTAGGGCGGAGGGATTCGAACCCCCGAATGCTGGGACCAAAACCCAGTGCCTTACCACTTGGCGACGCCCTAACAAGGATAAATCAGATTGATTGTAGCGTATATTGGCAAAAATGTCACGGCTAAAAATACTTGCTAACAGAGGTAGAATACGTTAAAATGAGCCTAAGATTATGGTAAAACAAGCGCAAAGCGATGCGGCGGAGTTTATTCATTCGCTCAATATGAACGGCCTGCATGGCCGCATGCTTGTGGCGCCAGCCAGTAATAAGCGCGCCAAAAGAGAGATTTTACTGCTGTACGGGCACCATGCGCAGCTCGAGCGCTGGTGGGGTTTGGTGCAAAATCTGCAGACCTACGGCCCGGTTACTATGCCGGATTTGCCTGGCTTTGGCGGTATGGATCCCTTTACTACCATTGGTCAAAAGCCAACCATTGATGCCTATGCGGACTATCTGGCGTCGTTTATTAAACTGCGCTTCAAGAAGCGGCCAATTACCATTGTGGGTGTGTCTTTTGGCTTTGTGGTGGCCACGCGCATGCTGCAAAAATACCCGGAGATTGCTGGGCGCGTTAATTTGGTGGTGAGCATGGTTGGTTTTATGCATAAGGATGATTTTTTGTACTCCCCTACCAAGCGTCGGGTGTTTAGAGGACTTACTAGACTTATTGCTGCGCGGCCACTGCCATCAATTAACAAGCTGCTGTTTACAGAGAGAATTATTGGCGGGCTGTATGCACGCCTTGGCAATGGCAAAATCCGGCTAGCAGAAACCTCGCCAGAATTTTTTAAAGAATTGGTGGCCTATGAAACCAAGTTGTGGCGCATTAATGATGTTAGGACACACTGGCTGACCACCAATGAATTTCTAAATCTAGATAACTGCGGCAAGAACCTGGACATGGATGTCTGGCACGTGGCGGCCAGTCACGACACCTACTTTAACAACGAGTTCGTAGAGCAACATATGCGGGTGGTCTTTGCGGATTACCACCGTAGCACCATGCACAGCAAGAGCCACACCCCGCATCTTTTGGGCGATAAAAAAGACATGGCCGCCATGGTGCCGCCTCCTCTCAGGGCGCGGCTACGGCGTAAGGTATAATAGAATTTATGAAAATTGGTCTTGTCTGCCCCTACAATGTCGCCAAAGGCGGCGGCGTCAAAGAAATTTTGTTGGATTTACGGGCTGGCCTCATTGAGCGCGGTCACGATGTAACTATTTTGGCGCCACGCCCGCGGGTCTTAGAAGACGTAGACACCACTGGCATGATTTTGCTAGGTAACGGCACAGACTTTAAATCCCCTACACACACTACATCGCACTTTTCTGTATCTGTTGACAGCGATGCCATTGATCAAATCCTAGAGCAAGAACAGTTTGACGTTTTGCATTTTCATGAGCCGTGGGTGCCCGTTTTAAGCCGCCAGATACTGTCGCGCTCCAATGCTGTCAATATTGCCACATTCCACGGCGCACTGCCGGAAACGCTCATGAGCCAGACCATTATTAAAGTGGTTACGCCCTACTCCCAGTCTATCCTAAAATATATCGATGAATTTACCGCAGTCTCTCCAGCAGCCGCACAGTACATTAGCAGCCTGACGGACGAGCCAATTAAGCTGATTCCCAACGGCATAGATTTAACGCGCTACACCTGGGCGGATCGGCCAGAGCCATCTGATGCGCCCATGATTTTATATGTTGGTCGTCTAGAAAAACGCAAAGGCGTTAACTTTTTGCTGCAAGCTTTTAGAATTTTGCAGGCCAGCATGCCGGGTGCTCGCCTGGTTATTGCCGGCGATGGCCCTGACAGAGAAAAACTTGAGCTACTAGCAGAGGACCTGCAGTTACAGCACGTTGACTTTAAAGGCTTTGTGTCAGAGGCAGAAAAATTGGAACTGCTGGCAACGTGCGACCTATTCTGTTCCCCAGCAATTTACGGAGAAAGTTTTGGCCTAGTGCTTCTAGAAGCCATGGCCAGTGGCGCCGTTACGGTTGCCGGTAACAATGCTGGGTACGCAGAAGTCATGAGCGGCCTGGGGCAAGTCTCTATTGTGAATCCACAGGACCCAGAAGAATTTGCCCGCAAACTGCGGCTTCTGTTAACAGAGCCTGCCCTCCGCAAGCTGTGGCTGTCTTGGGCAAAAAAGCATGTTAAGCAATTTGCCTATCCGCGGATTATTGATATGTACGAGCAGTCTTACAAAGACGCGCTGGCCAAGCACGCAGCATGAAAATCGGCCTGGTTTTTGACGATTCTTTAGATAGCACAGACGGTGTAGCTCAGTATGTTTTGTCTTTAGGCAATTGGCTGCGCGGCCAGGGTCATGAGGTGCACTATTTAGTTGGAGAAACGCATCGCACAGATTTGCCCAACCTACATAGCTTGAGCCGCAATGTGCGGGTGACGTTTAACGGCAATCGGCTGGGGATGCCCCTGCCCGCGTCAAGTGCCAAGCTGCGGCAACTGCTGCAAGAGCAACAGTTTGATGTGCTGCACGTCATGCTGCCCTATAGCCCGCTTATGGCCGGCAAGTTGATTAAAAATGCCGGGCCAAACACAAAAATTGTCGGCACGTTTCATGTTGCGCCGTATTCTTGGCTGGCAACACTGGGCAGCCGACTGTTAGGCCTATGGTGCCGCCGCCAATTAGCAGAATTTAGCGCAGTTGTCAGCGTTTCTAGCGCAGCGCAGGAGTTTGCGCGTAAGACATTTGGCCTGCACACTCGCGTGGTGCCTAATATGTTTGACTATCAACAGTACGCCAGCGCCAAGCCGTTTAAAGAGCGGCCGCAGCTGGTATTCTTGGGCCGATTAGTCACCCGTAAGGGCTGCCAAACCTTGCTATGCGCAGTTAATCATCTACACAAAAACGGCCAAGACGTACGTCTAACGATTTGCGGCGACGGCGAACTCCGCCCCAGTTTAGAAGCCTATGTAAAAGAGCATACTCTAACCCAGCACGTAACATTTGCCGGGCGCGTAACAGAACAAGACAAAGCACGCTACTTTGCCAGCAGCAGCCTGAGTATTTTTCCTAGCAGCGGCGGAGAAAGCTTTGGCATTGTTTTACTGGAGGCCATGGCCAGCGGTCAGGCGGCAGTTTTGGGTGGCAACAATCCTGGCTACCGCACTGTTTTGGGCGACCAATCAGAACTGTTGTTCCCAGCCACAGACCACCTGGCGCTGGCCAACAAAATCACTGAGCTGTTAGAGGACGAATCTAAACGTCAAAAACTGGCTGAGTGGGGCAAGAAAGAATCGGCAAAGTACGATAAAAATGTGGTTGGACCGCAGCTGTTGAAACTATACAAAAATGGCGCCGCGTGACATACTAGGGCTATGTTTAATCGATTTAAATCCAGTAGTGGCAAAGACCAAACAGAACTTGTAATTAGCACCGGTACTTACTTTAGAATTGCCTTTCTAATTGTAGCGACCATTTTGGGCCTATCTGCGCTTAAAACTATGGCGCACTCCCTTGTGCTAATATTTATTGCCTTCTTTTTGGCGCTGGCTCTAAATGGTCCCGTGTCTTGGCTGGCTCGCCGTTTTCCAGGAAAAATTAAGGGCAGCCGATCCGCCGCCACCACTGCCTCATTTATTATTGTCGTGCTGGTACTGGGCGCGTTTCTTACCAGCCTAGTTCCACCACTTGTTAAGCAGACAGAGAGCTTTGTAAAAGCCGCACCGCAGCTGGTGCGCGATATAAGCACCCAAAATGGCCCTTTGGGCGATTTTGTGCGTCACTACAACTTAGAACCGCAGCTTAACAAAGCCGCTTCCCAGCTTGGGGAGCGCATAAAGAATAGCAGCGGCCAGGCGTTTACCACTGTAAAATCCGTGGGCAGTAGTTTCTTTGCCATGCTAACTATTTTGGCAATGACCTTCATGATGCTAGTAGAAGGCCCCCGTCACTTGGCGTTTTTGCAGCACTTGGTACCAAAACGCAGACAAGCAATGGCTGCGCGTGTGGCCGGCGATATGTATCGGGTAGTCAAAGGCTACGTAAACGGCCAAGTTACACTGGCGGCGGTAGCAGCAATTCTGATTAGTCCAGTACTATTTTGGTTCCACGTCAGCTACCCAATTGCTCTAGTGTTTGTGATTTTTATCTGCGGCCTCATCCCCATGATTGGCCACACTATTGGCGCTAGCATCGTAACTGTTGTGGCGCTATTCACTTCTACTCAAGCTGCTTTGGTAACCCTGGCATGGTACATCATTTACCAGCAGCTAGAGAACTTCCTGGTGCAGCCGCGCATTCAGGCCAACTCTACCGATATGTCCCCGCTCTTGGTCTTTGCCAGTGTAGTGATTGGCGTCAGCTTTAGCGGCCTATTGGGTGGTCTAGTGGCCATTCCGGTTGCCGGTTGTATCCGCGTTGCAGTTCTAGAGTACCTCCGCGCCAAAGACATGATTGACGATAATCCAGAAATCAAAAAAGAAGTTAAAGAAGCACTTTCCTAAAAACGAATAACCAGCATCTCTTGCTATTACACTCGCTTAACTAGTTACTTGTTTTTAGGCCCAGTTCCATATGTAGCCGCTTGGGGTGTCGCGGAGTTCTATGCCTTGCTCTAGGAGTTTATTGCGGGCGGTGTCCGCGGCTGGCCAGTCTTTAGCTTTACGGGCGGTTTCTCTAGTGTGTAGAAGCTCTTTTTGCTCTGCAGAAATGTCCGGTACATCGGCTAGCTGCAGGCCCAGCATGTCGTCTATGGCGGTTAGCATGTTTTCAAAGTGCGGCACTGCCTTGCGCCATAATAGTACCGCTTGAATCTGGCGGCTAACATCGCTTAAGTAGGCCATGATGGCCGGGGTGTTTAAATCGTCTGCTAGGTGGGTCTGGATTTGATCTGCTACATCCGCAAAGCTAAATGATGTATCATCCTGCGGCTCTTCCAGCAGCTGGTAGCGCAGCACGGCCATGGCTTTTAGATCCTTGAGCCGATTTGCCGCTGCCTGGAGGCTTTCTAGACTAAACTTGGACTGGCTGCGGTAGTGGGATTCTAGCACCAACAGCCGGAAGGCTTGCGGCTCAAAGCCCTTCTCTACCAGCTCCGTTAAACGTACGCCATTGCCTAAAGATTTGCTGATTTTCTGACCGTCCACCAGAACGTGGTTGGTGTGCAGCCAGCTCTTGCTAAACTGCTGGCCGGTGGCGGCTTCACTCTGGGCGATTTCATTAGTGTGATGCACCGGAATGTGATCAATGCCGCCGGTGTGTATGTCCAGCGTGCTTCCAAGGTACCTCATAGCCATAGCGGAACACTCAATGTGCCAGCCTGGAAAGCCTTTGCCCCAGGGGCTGTCCCACTCCATGTCGCGCTGGCTGCCGGGTGGGCTAAACTTCCAGAGCGCAAAGTCTGATGCATGCCGCTTTTGCGGATTAAAGTCCACGCGTTTGCCGGCCTCTAATTCATCTAAGTCCAGGCGGGCAAAATCGCCATAGGCCGGGAATTTTGACGTATCGTAGTAGACGCCGTCGTCAATAATGTAGGTAAAGCCTTTGTCTTCCAAAACCTTAACTAAGGCGATTTGCTCCGCAATGTGGTCTGTGGCGCGAGTGATGTGATTGGGCTTAGTGATGTTTAGGAGTGCCAGCTCTTTTAGAAAATCTGCCTCATAAAAGCGAGCCACTTCCCAGGCAGTTTTGCCCTCGCGGCGGGCGCCTTTTTCTAGTTTGTCCTCGCCTTCATCGGCATCTGACACCAGGTGGCCAACATCGGTAATGTTCATGACCCACTCTGGCTCTAGACCGTTGCCCTTGAGGGCGCGGATTAGCAAATCTGCACGCACATAGGTAAACCAATGCCCGACGTGCGCGTAGTCGTAGACAGTGGGGCCGCAGGTGTAGATGCCAACGCGCGGTGCGTTAAGCGGCTGCAGGTCTTCTACTTGGCGGGTGAGGGTGTTATATAACTTCATCTAACAGCTCCGCAGTTTTATCTATAACAGCTTGCTTAACCTCTGTAAACGTGCGGCCATCCTGCACCTTAAAGCCGGCCGCGTAGGGGTGACCGCCGCCGCCAAAATGCTCCGCCAGCTTGGCCGCCACCGGCCAACCGTAGTTGGCGCGGATTTTGGCTGTAATGCGTCCGTTGGCGTACAGCTTGAAGGCCAGCGCCACAGCCACGTCTGTGGTCAGACGCATATCATCCAGCACTAGGACCGATGGGTTGTACTCCGGGCTATACTGCTCAATTTCTTTCCACGGGATGGTGACCATGGCCAAGCGGCCGCCCGCGCCGTATTCTACGCGCTGCAAAAGCTCGCCCTTGTAGCGGACAAGATCCGGGCTTTTACGCATCATCTGCCGGCGGGTGTCTTCTAGCTGCGGCAAATTGACGCCCTGCTCTACTAAATCGGCAATAATGCGGATGGAGTGCGGCGTAGTAGAATCGGTCATCAGGCCCAGACTGTCGGACAAAATGCTGACCGCAATCATGTTCTTAGCTTCTTGATTGAGCGGCCAATTCAGCTCCTGGGCTAGGTCGTAAATCAGTTCCCCAGTAGCCACGGCTGGCTTGTTTAGGTAGACGCGCGCAAAATCCAAAGAGTTTTCTACCTCTTGGTGGTGATCCAGCACTACCACCGGTTTAGACTTAAGCACGGCCAACTGATTAGTTTTGGCTAGCTGCTCAAACAACTTGAGGCTGCTGGTATCCACAATAATACCCAGATCAAACTTGTGCGGCAGTTCATTACTAACCCGATCCCAGCCGGGCAAATACTTGAGGTGCGCCACAATATCCACGCCGCAGTAGAGGTGCGGCGTTTTGCCCATGTCGCCCAGGATTTGCTCTAGGGCTAGGCTGCTGGCCAGGCTGTCGCCGTCTGGGTTGTCTGCTTGGAGGATGACGATGTTTTGCGCAGTTTCAATAAGTTGCTGTAGCTGTTGCATTTTATAAGTATACCTTACAGTTTAGTCCGATTCTCCAGCGCCCGCCCTAAAGTAATCTGATCCGCATACTCCAAGTCCACGCCCACGGCTAGGCCGCGTGCTAGACGCGTGACGGTTACATTAGTGTCATCAAGCTGCTGCTGGATGTATAGCGCCGTGGATTCGCCCTCTACAGAGGCATTGGTGGCCAAAATGACCTCTTTTACGCCGTCCTCAGTAATGCGCGCCACCAGCTCTGCAATGTGCAGCTGCTCCGGCGATACGCCGTCTATGGGTGACACCAGCCCGCCCAGCACATGGTAGGTGCCGTGGTACTGGCCGGTTTTTTCTAGGGCAACCACGTCAAATGGCTCGGCAACCACTGCAACCACAGTCTTATCGCGGCGCGGGTCGGTATACAAATCAGACAAGGATTGGCCGGCGGGCACCAAGGCAAAGGTTTTAGTGCAGTAACCCACGCCGCCCGGTAAATCTTCTAAAGCGCCAGCTAACTGGCGGGCTACAGAGGGGTCGCGCTTAAGTAAGCTGTATGCGTAGCGCTCCGCGGTGCGGGCGCCTACGCCGGGCAGTGCGCCAAAGGCGTCAATAACTGCTTGCAGTGCTGGAGGCAACACTTGGGCCATAGCTTATAGACCAAGAGATCCAAGGGCGCCCATCATGGGCTGCATTTTTTCTGTGGCAATTTTTTGACTTTGGCTAATGGCGTCTTTAATGGCATCTTCTATCCAGCGTTCCAGCTGGCCAATGTCATCTAGGTCTACGTAGTCTGGGTCAATGTGCACTTTTTTAATTTTCTGCTCGCCGGTGATTTCTACCACCACGGCGCCATCGCCCTGCTCT
>ENA-UOYA01001528-UOYA01001528.1-activated-sludge-metagenome-genome-assembly--contig:-NODE-1528-length-24333-cov-8.453167_pt1 | contig 24333 bp, 25 predicted proteins | sample MGYA00238163_ERZ764804 | MGnify/ENA primary metagenome ERZ764804 (study PRJEB28919, sample SAMN05720223) | activated sludge metagenome | isolation source: Anaerobic digester | place: Hong Kong... | reverse complement strand
GGTCCGCCGGCGCGTGGGAAACAGGAAGGGCAGCGGGGCCGCCAGGTGCGGCGCGATGCGCGCCAGGGTCATCTTTTCACGGCTGGCTTCACGCACCAGGCCGATGCGGCCTTGAGCCAGATAACGCAAACCTCCGTGAAGCAGACGCGAGGAACGGCTGCTGGTGCCGGAAGCGAAGTCCGCACGATCCACCAGTTTCACGCGAAGACCGCGCATGGCCGCGTCGCGCGCCACGCCGGCGCCGACAATCCCGCCGCCAATCACCAGCACGTCGTAAACGTCGTTCATAACGGGGGCGCCTCCGCGCGCGCTTCGCATAAAGATCGGCCGAATTCGCCGACGTCGCTCACCACCATGTCCGGCGGCGGCTGCCTGCGGGCGGCCTCCGCGGCCGTGGCTTCACCCGAAAGCACGAGCACTGCCAGCGCACCGGCTCGCTGGGCGAGTTCAACATCCGTGTAAAGGCGATCACCGACCATGGCCATCTCGCCCACCGCGACCCCGCGTCGTTTCGCAAGCGCGCGCAGGATCGATGGATCGGGCTTGCCTAGAACTACAGGTTTGCGGCCGCCCGTCGCGGCTTCCAGACAAGCGCAGATCGAACCGCAATCCACGAGTACGGTCGGTTCGCTGGTCGGGCAGACGTAGTCCGGGTGGGTGGCCAGATACGGCAGGCCCCGGCTGATCCACCACGCTGTGCGGCACAGGCGCGCATAGTCGAGAGTCGTGTCGAATCCAACCACCACGGCTTGGGGATCGTTCCAATCGACCACGAAGCCTTCCTCTTCAAATTGTGCGCACAGGCTGGGCGTGCCGAGCAGCGCGATGCGGCGAACGCCCGCGAATTCGTCGCGCAGATAGGCAATGGTCGAGTCGGCCGCCGTGTAAATGTCGTCGCCGGTGGTGGGAATCCCCAGGTTGCGCAGCTTCGAAACGTAGTCGGCGCGGCTGCGCGAGGTGTTGTTGGTCAGAAAAGTGTGCCCGATGCCAAGGGAATCGAGCGAGGAGAGAAACGGCAGCGTTGTGTCGAACAGGCGCGAGCCGCTGTAAAGCGTGCCGTCCATGTCGAGCACTACGTGGCGAAGGCGGGTGAGCCGGGAGTTCATACGCGCGCTTCCTCCGGGTAGAGCCGGTCGAGCAGTTCGGTCAAGAGGCCGGTCCGGCGCGCCAGGTCGAGCACGGTGTAACGCCGGCGAATGTGATAGGCCTCCAGATAGCTGCGTTTGAGCCGCGCGCGGGAGATGCCGATTCCAGTGGAGTCGGCGGGGGCGCCGGCCTCGGCGAGCATTTGCGCCGCCTCCGCGCGGGACAGGAGATGCTTGGACAACCGCGCACGGAGCGATGGCCAGCCTTCCTTAAGCGCCGTCAGCTCAGAGCGAAGTCGCGCCTTGTCGATGTACTTTGTGCCGCTCTCTTTACGCGCTGTGGCTGCGAGTTCCACCTGCGGGAACAGCGCGGCGATCTCACGATCGTTCTCAGCCGCATCGGGCCAGCGGGAAACGGCCGCATCGATATCGAGCCCGTCGAGGCCGCGAGCGAGGACCGCTTCGTAGAGCGCCAGGGAAGCGAGCGAACCGATGCCCACTTTGAAGCCGTGCGATGGCGCAGCGCCCCGGTAGGTGTGATGCTGCATGTCCCAGAGATGGCTGAACTGGTGCTCGGCACCGGAGGCCGGACGGCTAGAACAAGCCGCCTGCATGGCGAAGCCCGTCATCATCAAGCCGGTCACCAGGCGGCGCAGGGCCTCCGGCTCGCGCCGGCGCACGGCGGCGGGATCGGCGATCCAGGCGCGCAGCGAGGATTGCACGGTGTTCCAGACCGCCGCATCGATCGGCTCCACGCAGCAAGCGTCCGCGACAATCCAATCCGCGCCGGCAGGGCATTTCGCGAGCAGGTCCGCGTAGCCGGAGGCGTTCATCCCCTCCGGCGCGTTCTGGATAACGTCCAGATCCGCCACCACGCCGAGCGGCGCGGGACACGGAAAGGTCTGCTTGGAACCCTGGTACAGAATGGATGCGCCGAAGGAAGTGTAGCCGTCCATGCTGGCTGCTGTCGCTACCGTCATGTAGGGGCGGTGGCGCCGGCCGGAGGCTAGCTTCGTCAGATCATTGATGGTGCCGGAACCGACGGCGACACCGATGGCGCCCGCCGGCTCCAGATACGTTTCGACGCGCTCGACTAAAGGCATTTCGGCGTGAATGCGGGGCCCCAGAATCAAGGGTTCGAGGCATGTCTGGCCGGCGGCGCGCAGCGAGTCATAGACGTCCGCGCCGGCGGCGGTGAAAGTATTCTCGTCCGCAACAATCGCGGCCGCCCTGCCGCCGAACAGCGAGGCGAACACCCCGGCCGCCTCGCGCCGCGCGCCATTGCTCACACGCAGGCAACGCGTGTCTCGCGCCGCACGGAGCGCTGCATCGAGCAATGCCGGCTCGGCCGTCATTGGGTCGCCCCAAGTACGCAGCGCGCGCCGCGCTCATCGATGACCAGCGTCTTGATCAAGCCACCCCGTGCGGCGGCACGGATCGCCGCGGCGCGGTCCCCTCCGGCGACGATCGCCGCCACATTGCGAACCCGTTGCAACTCCTTGAAGCTGATACTGACCACGCGGGAGCGCAAGGGCGTGTCGAGTTCGTTGCCGTCGGCGTCGTAAAAGCGGCCCATGATTTCTCCCACAGCACGGGCTTTTCGGAGCATGTCGTGCTCTCGCGGGCCGATCACCTTGCGCTCGACGAAGACGGAGTTTTGCGGCGTCCCGATGCCCACCAGCGCCAGGCTGGCTTTCGAGATCCGGTGGAACACACCTGCCACCTGCTCCAGTTCGAGCAGGCGGCGGCAGGTCTCCGCATCCGGCAGCAGGGCGGGCGCATTCAGAGTGAGGAAAGCGCCACTCCACCGGTGCGCCAACGCGCGGCAAAGTTCGAGAGCGTCGTAAGTGCCGGGGCTTGAGTCAATGTTGCCCATGGTTTGAATGAATGTGACGCCGGCCGCGGCGGACTCGGGCTTCATGTGCTGAACCAGGGCCTGCATGGAACGCCCACCCCCTACTGCCACTGTGCTTGCCGGGGCGATCCACTGGGAAACTAAGCGTCCGGCGAAGTAGCCGATGGACCGCCGCAGATCCTGAGCGGTCTGCTCCGGGATGGAGTGGATCACGATGGCCTCGGCTAGTCCAAGCTCTTTGCGCAGGCGCCGTTCGAGTTCAGGCCGGCGTGGATTGTAGTCCGGCACGGTGATCTGAACGATGCCGCGCTCGCGAGCGCAAGCGAGCAGGCGCGAGACCTTGGATTGCGACACGCCGGCGAGATGGGCGACTTCCGTTTGCGAGAGACCGTCGATATAGTAAAGCCTGGCCGCGAGGAGGAGTTGATCCTCGCGGGGCGGTGTTTCGGGGGCAACTTGCATAATTATGCTAAGTATAAATGCTTAACGACCCATGCTAAGCCCGCCGGCGGCCCGCGTCAAGCACCTTGTCGCGCGTAACCCGGCACCCGCGGCAAGCGTCCAGATATCGGCGATGAAGTCCTGGCGATGGATGGCGGCTGCGTTTCTGTGTGCCGGTGTTATGTCCGGCCAGGTGCCTGGGCCTCTCGGCGATCCGTTCCCCACCGGGCCGCCGGCGGGGCAATCGGGCGGGAGCGGCAAGCGGGAGCCTCGCGCGGAGGGTCTGCTGCTGGCTTTCAGCGGCACGATTCAGAAGATCGACGCAAAGGCCATGGTGTTGAAAACGGAAGATGGCAGGGAGTTGCGCATCTTCATCACGAAGAGCACGCGGTTCGTGCGCGACGGCGAAACGCTGAAATCGGTCACATTGAAGCCTGGAACCCTGGTGACCGCCGAAGTGAGGCAAAGCGCGGATTTCTTCCTGTACGCGGTGACCGTGCAAATCATGAAGGACGTCGCGCCCGCAGAGGCGTCCAAAGCGGCGCCGTCTGCCGCCGAAGCTGCGGAACCGGCCCGCCCAACCACGACCATGGCTCCAGCCCCGGCGGTGGATTCCGACGACGGGGGACCACCGAAGATCAAACGCGGGAAGCCGGAGCGTGTTGTTCGCGCCGAACGGGAAGCGGCGGCGCGCGTGGCCACCCCGGCGGCAGCGCCGGCGCCGAGCGTGTCCCTCGACTTGCCGATGGAAGACCCTCAGATCATCAAGGCGCGCGAGGCGGCCAACGAGTTCACCTCGTCGCTGCCGAACTATCTGGTGCGGCAGTACACCACGCGCTATTGGAGCGACACGGCCAAGGTGGACTGGCGGCCGCTCGACGTGTTGTCGCTCACGGTGGTGTATGAAAACGGGAAGGAGAGCTACCGCAACGTCCGCGTGAACAATAAGCTCGTGAGCAAGCCACTCGAAACGCTCAGCGGAACAGTGTCGCGCGGCGAGTTCGGCTCCACGCTCGCCGACCTGCTCTCCACTTCCACGAATGCAGCCTTCCGCCGGCGCGGCACGGCGCAGATCGGCGGCCGCACGGCGTGGCGCTTCGATTTCAACGTGGAACTGGCCAATTCACACTGGACGATCCGCATCGGATCCCAATCCATACGTCCGGCTTACAAGGGCACGATCTGGGTAGACCGCGATACTTCTCGGGTGCTGCGCATCGAGATGCAGGCGGTGAACCTTCCCGGCGACTATCCGCTGGACGTGACCGAGTGGGTCGTGGAGTACGGCTCGGTGAAACTGGGCACGAGGGAGTTCCTGGTGCCGGTGAAGGCGGAAGCGCTGGCCTGCTGGAGAGGCTCGGCACAGTGCAGCCGGAACGCGACCGAGTTTCGCAACTACCGGAGGTTCACGGGCGAATCGGATTTGTTCTTAACGGAATCGACGGTGGATTTCGGCGGCGAAGCCGCAGGCGCCCCCGAAACTCCTCGGCCGCCCCAGCCTGCGAAGCCTTGAGGCGTGCCGCCAAGGCGATATAATCCGCGTATGCCTGACATAAACCTTCATCGCCGGGATCTGTTCAGAACCGCTGCCGCGGGCGCGGCCGCCGTGACAGCCTCCTCGTATTCACGCGTTCTGGGAGCAAACGACAGGATTGGTTTGGGCGTCGTCGGTTGCGGCGGGCGGGGTCTGGGGGTGATGAGCACTTTCCAGATGAATCCGGCGATCGAAGTGCGCGCGGTGTGCGACGTATACGGGCAGCATGTGGACCTGGCGCAGCAGAAGGCCCCTGGCGCGCAAGGCTTCGGCGATCACCGCAAGCTGCTCGAGATGAAGGAAGTGGACGCGGTACTGATCGGGACACCGGACCACTGGCACGCGCCGGTCTGCCTCGACTCGTTTGCCGCCGGCAAGGACGTCTACTGCGAAAAGCCGTTGACACTGAAGATCGAAGAGGGCCCTGAGATCGTCAAAGCGGCGCGCATTCACGACCGCATCTGCCAGGTAGGCATGCAGCAGCGTTCCGGCCCGCACTACATGCAAGCACGGGACGAATACGTCAAGAGCGGGCGCCTGGGCAAGATTACCCTGGCGCGTACCTGGTGGCACGGCAACGGAGCACACTTGCGCAAGGCGCCACCGGCGCTACAGACCAAGCCTTCGAACCTCGACTGGGCGCGGTATCTGGGACCGGTGAAATGGCGCGAGTACGATCCACAGCAGTATTACAATTTCCGCGCTTACCTGGACTTCGGAGGCGGACAGATCACGGACCTTTTCACCCATTGGATCGACGTCGTCCACATGCTGCTCGAGCAGGACGACCCCGTGGCGGCCGTAGCCAGCGGCGGCGTGTACTGTTACAAGGACGGGCGCACAGCGCCGGATACCATCTGCGTGCTGCTGGACTATCCCAACCAGTGGACCGCGACGTTCGAGGCTACGCTGGCGCCCGGCTTGCGGGGCGAGGGGGTCGAGATCGTCGGAACCGAAGGCCGGCTTTACCTCACCCGCAAGGGTTTTGAGTTCTGGCCGAAGGAGAAGGGCGCGCAGCCGACCGTCGTCAAGGAGTCGCGGGAACTCACCGAGTACCACGTCAACAATTTCATCGAATGCATGCGGACGCGCAAACTTCCGAATGGCGATGTCTACATCGGGCACAGGTCGGCGCAAGCGTCGCACCTGGGCAATGTGGCTTACCTCGAGAAGAGGCGCATTAAGTTCGATCCTGTGCGGGAGCAGATCCTGCCGCTGTAGGCGATTCAGGACTTCGAAACCTTGCGGGCGCGCAAGAACGAGAAGATTGCGAAGCCGGCCATCAATAACGAGAAGATGCCCGACAACGCCACGCGGAAGATGCTGTCCGGGGAACCATCAAATCCCTTGATGTGGCGAATCGTGGATGGTGCGCTCCAAACGGCCAGCACAGCGAACAGGAACCCGATAACCTGGTTCCACAGTACGCGCAAAGGCCGGATGACCTGGGGCACGACGTGTCCAAGAAACTGTTTGACGATACGAGGCATACGCAGTACAGCAGCGAACCCTCAATGGTACCAGATGAGGCTGCCCGGCTTAGGGAGACTATCGGGCAACTCGAAAACTGCCGATTAGAAATCACAGAAGCCAGCGGGCTTGACTCTGTCCAGGGGTGCTATCCTGGAGTTGGGCCTCGGGAAGGGGCGTATTTTGGACGACCAACTCAAAGAGTTGATGCAAGAGCTCGGAAACGCGATCAACGAATCGTTGTCGGATTCCGAGCGAATCGCAGCCGCGATCGGCGAGATCAAGCGTGCGGGCTATGATGTCTTCCTTGTCTTGGAGGCCACCATCGGATTCAACAAGAGAGACGAGGACTCTGAAGACGAGGAAGTCGTTGAAGGTGAGCAGGCTGCTCCGGCTTCCACCCCGCGCCTCAGCGCTTCCGGCAAGATCAAGTGGACCTCGCAGGATCACAAGTTCCTGCGCGCTCTGAAGATCTCGGTCGACGACGAATCACGCTAGCCGGGAGCCCAGCAGTTCCCGGTAGACATCCCAGGTCTTTTCGACAGCTCGTTTCCAAGTGAATTCTCGTGCGCGGTCGTGTCCTCGCCTGCTTAGCTGCGCGCGCAAGTCATCGTCCAGTGCCAGACGCGTCAATCCTTCCGCGATCGCGGCTGTATCGCCAGGATCCACGAGCAGCGCGGCATCGCCGCACACTTCAGGCAGGGCCGAGCGATTGCCAGCCAGCACCGGGACGCCGCTGGCCATGGCGTCGAGCGCGGGCATGCCAAAACCTTCATCGAGGGACGGAAACGCGAAGATGGAGGACTTCGCGTACAGATCGGCTAGCTGGCGGTCCGTCACATAGCCGAGAACATCGATGGAAGCCCGCCGCCGGCTGTGCTCGATCTGTTCCAGGATCTCTTCCGCGCCGTAGCCGCATGCCCCGGCCAGGACCAGCCGCCAATCGGACGGCATCTCTTCGAAAGCCTTCACCGCGCGCGAGACGTTCTTGCGGCGTTGGATCGCGCCGACATGCAGGACGATCTTCTCGCGCGGCGTTTCCCGCCCGGCGGGTGCGACGCGCACACCGTGGTGGATTACGCGCAACCTCGACGGCTCCACGCCTAGCAGTTGCTCGACCTGGCGCGCGGTGAAGGCCGAGACCGTGATGATCAGGTCGGCGCGCGCGGCGGCCTCACGGGCCTGCCGCGCGAAGCGTTCGCGGAACTCGCGGGTCGAATAGTCGCCTGTGAGCACAAACAGATCGTGAAACGTGGCCACCGCGCGGCGAAAGCGCTGCCGCGGCAGGCGCTGGTTCAGGCCATGGAACAGATCGGCGCTCCAGGGCCCCCAAGGCCGGCCATAGCCTGCTTCGCCAAAGATGGCGTGCCGCACGTTGCCGGGCACCGCGGTGCGCAACGCTTTGAAGAAGCGGTGCGCCCGATAGCAGAACAGGAACGGGACATCGGGGTGAGCCAGTGCCAGGCCGTGGAGGATCTCCCGCGAGTAGACGCCCACACCGGAGAGGTCGCGGTCCAGGCTATAGGTGGCGTCCAGGGCGAGTTTCAACGGCTCAGACCGTATTCCTTCAGTTTCCTGTAAAGCGTAGTTCTTCCGATGCCGAGAAGCTGCGCCGCCATCATGCGGTCGCCCTTGGTGTAGTCGAGGGCCTGCATGATCGCGTTCTTCTCCATGTCGGTGAGACGCATGACGGGCGGCGTCGGCAGCGCGCTGGTAGCCATGCGTGGGGCCATGCGAGGAACGGGCTCGGCGGCGGCAGCGGCCGCGACAGCGGCCATTCCCTGCCCTCGACGCGACAGCAAGTGGTTCTGCAACGCGGTGGGCAGATCCGCCACATGGATTAGCGGCCCGGAGTTGATCGCCACCATGTGCTGAATGCAGTGCTCGAGTTCGCGCACGTTGCCAGGCCAATCGTAGCTGAGCATGGCATCCAAGGTCTCCTGAGTCATCGTGTGATTGTCGCCATAGCATCCCAGGAAATGAGCGATGAGCGCCGGGATATCTTCCTTGCGTTCCCTCAGAGGCGCCACGCGCAACGGCACCACGTTGAGGCGGTAATAGAGGTCGCGCCGGAACGTGCCGCGTTCCACTTCCTGCGCCAGGTCGCGATTGGTGGCCGCGATGAGGCGGAAGTCCGAATGGCGCACCGTGGTGGCGCCCACGGGCCGGAACTCTTTCTCCTGCAGCACGCGCAGCAGCTTGACTTGCATGTCCAGCGGCAATTCGCCGATTTCGTCGAAGAACGCGGTGCCGCCGTTGGCCTTCTCGATCAGCCCGACTTTGGTGGCGACAGCGCCGGTGAAAGACCCTTTGACATGGCCGAACAACTCGCTCTCCATGAGCGGTCCGACCAGCGCCGAACAATCGATGGGAACGAACGGGCCGACGGGATTGGCGTTATGAATGGCGCGCGCCACGACTTCCTTGCCGGTACCCGTTTCTCCGAGCAAAAGCACCGGCCAGCGGCAGCGGCTCAACTTCTCGACCAGGCGCATGACCTGGCGCATACGCGGGGATTGCCCCACCAGCGCGGTCGCCCCGTCATTTCCGTGAACCATCATCTGAAGTCAATTATACGTAACAGGGGAGGGATGCTCCTCCCCAAAGATGTATAGTGCGGCCAGCGGGCGAAATGTTGCCGGCCATCTTGTCACTTCTGGTCGATGCGGGTTACGTACGCACCGGGGAAGTCCTTACGAAGTTGCTGGGCCAGTGCCGATGCCGCGTCCGCATCGGCATATTCGCCGACGACGACTCGCCACATGGTCGGCGTGCCCTTCTTTTCGACGAGCCGTGCTTTGCCGTAACGGCGTTCCAACTCCTCGCGCAACTGCACGGCGCGATCGCGATCCGCAAAAGCGCCTGCCTGCACGCCGAACAACTCGCACGGCGCGGGCGCTTCCGCGGGAACGGGAGACGGAGATGGCGCGGCAGGAGTTGCCGGCGGAATTACGGGTTCCGGCAGAGGCGTCTCAGGGGCCGGCGGCGTCTCCTGCGCGGGCGGCCGCGACTCGCCAAAGGGAGAAGGTCTGCGGTTTTCGGCGGGCGCGGGTTCGCTGCGCGCCACGGGTTCCTCCCGCGCCGGCGCACGGATACTGACAAGACGCACCTTCGCCGTGCCGGGAACGATCATGTCGATGCGGCGCGCCGCGGCGCGCGAAAGATCGATGATGCGCCCGTGAGCAAAGGGCCCGCGGTCGTTGATCTTCACGTCGACCTCGCGGTGGTTCGAGAGGTTCTTCACGCGCACCCACGTATTGAAGGGCAGCGTGCGATGCGCGGCGGTGAACTTCTCCATGTCGTAGATCTCGCCGCTCGAGGTGCGGCGTCCGTCGTACGGGTACCCGTACCAGCTTGCGGTGCCCGTCTCGATGTACGCGCCGGGTGGAGGCGGTGTGTGCCAGGTCTTCTTCCGTTTGGCGCAGCCCGTGAACAACACGGAGAGCAATAGCAGTGAAAGAAGCGCCCAAGTCCGCATCTCGACCGATGCTAACCCGCGATGCGCGCTCTTGGCAAGCTCCAAGGCGCGCCACATGGCCTCCAAAACGGCTAAAACAAAATTTACGAAATACGTTTTTTCTTCCGGAGAGCGCTCAATCGGCTCGCCGGAATGCCCTGGATGCATTTTTTCCTTGACATTCGGCACAGAACACCTTATATATGAATCACGAAGCGATCTTTCGAGATCGCAAATCTGATGTTAGGGAGAATCAATCGATGAAGAACGCGACCAAGAAAGCTGCAAAGAAAGCCCCGGCCAAGAAGGCTGCTCCGAAGAAGAAGAAGTAAGGGCTTCCCGAATAGGGATTGCAAGCAAACAAGGTTCACTGGGCCCCGGATTCACGGGGCCTTTTTTATTGCCCCACGTCTTTGCCCAGCAGCAGAGTCCGGAAGCTCTCCCCCATTCCAAACAGCAGCGTCTTGAGTTGTAGTGTGAGCCGAGTGCGTTCCGCATCGCTTGCGGCGGCCAGCGCCGAGGCGAACTGATCCTTCTCGCCCGCAGCCAGCAGCGTTTGCGCGAGTCTCTCCAGGCGCGTGTGGACGAAGCCCAGTTCCGCGGCGCGATCCATCAGCGCGGTGAAGTTCACATGCGCGGTGATGTCGCGGCCGCCTGGTTCGGACAGCACGTCCTCGAGCGCAGTGTGCCGCCGGTAGCTCATGAGTGTCCCTTGGGGAAAGCGAATCAACTCGCGCGCGGTGTAACCATAGTCGATGGCGATCACCCATCCGCGCTCCAGGCGCGAGGCGACGCGCTCTAACCAGTCCAGAGCATCCAGGTTCACTTCGAGCAGCGTGCCTTCCTCGGCGGCGGACAAATAACGGCGCGCATACTCGAGCTGCCGCCGCCCGGCTTCGTCTCCCTCCACCCACAGGAATCGATCTTCACCCCAGCCCACCAGCATCTCGCGCCATGTCCCACCACGCGCGACGAGCAGGTCCACCGGCAGCGCATCGAAGAACTCGTTGGCGAAAACCATGCCCGTAAACCGCTCCGGTATATCACCGCGTCGCGTCTCGACGGGTACGTAGTTGAACGCGGCGAATGCGGGCGCCATCTCCATGCGTCCCGCGCCAAGCTCCACCACGGAGAATTCCTGCGCGCGGCCCATCCTGTCGCGCAGCGAGCCGGCCAGTTCGGCAATCAGGCGGCCGAAGACGGGCTGCAGTTGTTCTGCGGTGAAGAAATCTCCGTCTTTGCCGAAAGGATCGCGCGCGCGGCTATAGTAGCCGTGCCCGGGGTGATACAGCGCCGTTTCCATGAAGCGCCGGAACGGGATAGGGCCGCTCGCGGAGATTTCCGCGGCGAGGATCGCGGTCAAGGGAGTCACCGTTGTATTGTAAAGTCTGGCGCGGCGGTGATGCGATGGATGCGCGGAAACTCGTAACCGTCAAAATCAGCTCGGAGGCGGCCGGTTACATCTCCGTTACCGAGGTGGTCGTCCAACAGATCCCGCTCGTCGAACTGGTTGAGACGATTCTCGGCGTCACGGGCAAGCAGCCGGAGCGGGTTCGCGAGATGCTCCGGCTCGGTGTGCTGGTGGCCGGCGGCGCTCGCTACCGCTGGCAAGGCTGGGAAGAGGATGCCGCAAGCGTCCGCAGATTGCTTGAAGCATTCCCCGATTCCGATCCAAGCCGCGCGTTTCGTGAAGATCTCTGCCACCGCGCAATCCTGACCGGGCCGCGCTGCCGCGTGGAGATCCCCCGCGAAACCGCCGCAGCGCGCCCGCTGCTGAAGCGCCGCAGTTTCTGGGATGCGCTGATGGCGATGGCGGGGACGGCGCAACCGTATTACGTCGAGTACTCCTACAAGCGGAAGGCCGACCGCTTTCGCGTGGACCTGGACCGGGAAATGAATGCGGCGTTGCTGGAAGCCGCGAAGTTGCTGCGCCACAGGGGCCTCAGGGCACGTGTCGCTTCCGGCGATTTCGATCGAATTGAGCTGTATGCCGCCCGGTAAGGGCTCTGGTATGATCTGTTCGGGGGCTTTCCGCATGCTGCAAGTCAACTCTGGGCACAAGTTGGAAGAGATGGAGGCGATCTTGCGCCGGGCCGCGCAGAACCACGAGGCTTCCATTCTCGCCGTCAGTCACCTGGGCAGTCTTCTGCGCGAGCATCAACCCAAAAGCTCGCTCGATGTCGTCTCCTTTACCGTGTGCCAGGCGGATCTCTACGCCGCGCTGTTGGCCGCCGACGTGCGATTCGCCATGCTGATGCCTTGCCGCATCGCGGTTTCTTCGGCGGGCGAGGGTTCGCTGATGCAATCAATCTCGCCCAGGGACTTCTGCCGGCTCATCGGCCGGCCGGACCTGGAGCGCCTGGCGGCCCCGCTCGAGGCCGTATTGAAGGGAATGATGGAGGATGCGGCGCGCATGGAGGCGCCGGTGGTCCGCGCGGGGGCGGGAGACCGTTCGGCTGGCCTGGGCGCCACGGAAGGGCAGGTCAGCGCGCGGGCAACTCTGCCGCAGCGCATCGATTGCCACGGCTCCAAGATTGAGGACATGGCCGGCACGGGCCAGCACGACGCGCAGGGCGGCTGAAGAAAGTGCCGCGGGTAGAGCGGCCTGTCCCCGGTTCTTTCATGTATAATGGCCGCTCCTTGCAGTGAGCGATTCACACATTCGAACCGAGGAGCGAGCCCATGCTGCCTGACTACATCGCAAAAGCGGTTCCGAACCCTGCTTCGAACCGCGCACCCTGGTACGTGAACACGGCGCCTTCCTACGCCGGAATCTTTCTTTGGATCGGTTTCTACCAAGCCATTGCAGCTGGGACGGCCGACCGCGCAAGTACGGCCGTGGCCATCATCGCGCTGGCCGTGGCCGGACTATTGAGCTTCGCGCTGTACTATTACGTGCCCGGCATGCTGGGCATGAAGACGGGTTATCCGCTCTACGTGGTGGGCAGTTCGACATTCGGCACCAAGGGCGGATACCTGATGCCGGGATTGCTGATGGGCGTACTGCAGGTGGGCTGGTTCGCCGTCGGCACCTATCTGGCCTCGCAATACATCCTGAGCGCGTTCGGCGCTGCGGCGACGCCCGGCACGCTGCCTTTCCTTGTGATCGCCGTCCTTTGGGGGTACACGATGGCCTACGTGGGCGTGAAGGGAATACGGTTTGTCTCCCGCGTGTCGCTGTTTCTGAACATCGTCCCCTTCCTCATGCTGCTGGTAGTTCTGTTCGCCACGCGCGATGGCTGGACGCGGCACGTTCCGGCGAACCCGGATCCGATGCTGTCGTTCGCCCTGCTCATCCAGATCGTCATAGGATTCTTCGCCACGGCCGGCGCGGCGGGCGCGGATTTCGGCATGAATAACCGCAACGCCCGCGATATACGATTGGGGGGCCTTGTGGGCATCGCGCTGGCAGCGCTTTACGCGGGTGCGTTGCCTTGGCTTTCCGTGGCCGGCGCGCGGGTGATGAATCCCATGCTCGGCGCCGTCGGCTACGACGCTGCCATCGCTTCGATCGGCGGATTCCTTTCGTCGGCGATGTTCCTGCTGTTCGCCCTGGCGTCTGTCGCGCCTTCGTGCATTTGCGCCTTCGTGGCGGCCAACAGCTTCTCGACCATGATCCCCGGCGTACCGCGCATGTCCTCTACCATGGCGGCCATGACCATCGCTATCGTCCTGGCGGTGACAGGGGCCGCGGCGAATCTGGTCGGCTTCTTCTCCATCGTGGGCGCATCGTTCGGCCCGATCTGCGGAGCGATGATTGCCGACTACATCCTCTCGGGAAGGCAGTGGGCCGGCCCGCGCGAGGGCATCAACTGGGCAGGCTACATCTCCTGGGCGCTGGGATTCTTCGTGGGCATCATTCCTTTCCTGCCGGTTTCGCAGGCGCTGAAAGACGCCAGCCAACCGGCGGCGGTTTACAGCACCGTCACAGGTTTCGCGGTGTATTGGTTGCTTGCCAAGGCGGGCGTGGAGCCGGCAGTAGTGGGAGCAAAAGCGAACTCAAAGGCCGTGGACTGGCTCTGACAGCCGCGCTCTACTTGCCCCACTTGGTCTTGATGACGACCGGCGTGCCGCGGAAGCCGAACTTCTCGCGCAGGCGGTTGATCAGGAATCGTTCGGTGGAGAAGTGCAGCTTCTCCTTGCGGTCCGTGAACAGCACGAAGGTGGGTGGGCGGACGCCGGCCTGCGTGACATAGCGGATCTTGCGTTCCGGTTCGAGCTTCAGGGTTTGCACGAAGCGGTTCAGTTCGCCGGTGGTGACTCGGGTGGACGCCGAGGCGTACCCCTGGTCTATGCAAGAGATCAGGCGGTTCAGCCCCGAACTATTCTTGGCGGATAAAAACACGACCGGCGCGTAATCGAGGAATTTCAATTCGTCCCGCACGCGTTGTTCGAAGGCGCGCTTGCCCGTGCTCTCGACGGCATCCCACTTGTTGACCACAATGACCACGGCGCGGCCCGCCTCGTGCGCATAGCCTGCGATATTGGCGTCCAGGCCGACGATGCCTTCGGTGGCGTCCAGTAGCACGAGCACGACGTCGGCGAGTTCGATGTTCTTGCGCGCCATCACCACGCTGAGCTTCTCCGCCATCAGCTTGGTCTTGCCCTTGCGGCGGATGCCGGCAGTGTCCACGAAAACGTAACGCTTACCGCCGCGGAAAATGCTCTCGTCAACGGCGTCGCGGGTGGTGCCGGCCACCGGCGACACGATGGCGCGCTCCTTGCCCGCCAGCGCGTTGAGCAGCGTCGATTTGCCGACATTCGGACGGCCGATGATGGCGATGCGGATCTCGGGCGGCTTGGCGGCGGCTTCAGCAGCGCCGTGGGCGAATCCCTCGGTCACGTGATCGAGCAGGTCATCGATTCCCAGGCGGTGCTCGGCGGAGACGGCGAACACATCACCGATGCCGAGCGAATGGAATTCGTGGACCAGGCCGGCGCGCGCTTCGCTGTCGATCTTGTTGACCGCTAGCGTAATGGGCTTGCCCAGGCGGCGCAGCAGGCGCACCAGTTCGCGGTCGGACGCGGTGATTTCGGTGCGGCCGTCGATCAGGAATATGACATGCGCGGCGTATGCCAGCGCTACGCGGGCCTGCTTGAGGATCTCCGATGGGATCAACTCGTCGTCGTCCGGCAGGATGCCGCCCGTGTCCACCAATTCAAAGCGCCGGCCGCGGTAGTCGGCTTCGCCATGGATGCGGTCGCGCGTGATCCCGGGCTCGTCGCCCACAATGGCGCGGCGCTTTCCGAGAATCGCGTTGAACAGGGTGGACTTTCCAACGTTGGGCCGGCCAACGATGACCACCGAAGGCAAGCTCGCGGGATTGGACATCGATGTTCATGATAGCATCGGCTCATGAATCGTCGAGAACTCATGTTCAGCCTGCCGGCTGCAACGCTATCATCTCTTTCCATTCCCGCTGTGGCAGCCACGGGAAACAAAGCCCTTCTAAAGCCCGCCATTTGCGCTTATTCGTTCCGGGAAGCGCTGAAAGCCAAGACCATGACCTACGAGGATCTGATCCGCCTCACCGCGGATCTGGGCGCCGAGGGCGTGGACATGACCGTTTATTGGTTCCCGGACACTTCCGATCAGTTTCTCAACTCCGTGCGCCGCACGGCGTACAAGTCCTGCGTTTCCATTTACAGCATCGCCATCCGCAGCGTCATGACGCAGCCGACGCCCGAACTCCGGGTGAAAGAGGCCGAGGAAGTGAAGAAGTGGGTGGACGTGGCGGTGCGGCTCGGCGCAGGGCACATCCGCGTGTTCGGTGGCGCGGTGCCCAAGGGTGCTACGGAGGACCAGGCAGCCGATTGGGTTGTGGAAGTGCTTCAACGATCTTCGGAGTACGCCGCGAGCAAAGGCGTCATCCTCGGATTGGAGGATCATGGCGGCATCACCGCCCGCGCCGAAACCGTCCTGAAGATCGTCAGAAAAGTGAATTCGCCGTGGGTCGGCGTGAACCTGGATACGGGGAACTTCAACGTGGACCCGTACAGGGAAATCGAGATGTGCCTGCCCTACGCGGCAAACGTGCAACTGAAGACGCTCATCCGTGACCAAGCCGGCAAGCGCATCGAGTCGGATTGGGACCGCATCCTCAGAATGCTCGCCCAAGCCGGTTACCGTGGCTATCTGGCGCTCGAATACGAGGACAAAGAGCCGCCGGAGACCGCCGTCCCGCGTCTGATCGCGAAACTGCGGCAGTTGACGGCGAAATACTCGGCGGTCTAAGCCGCGTCGCATCTCACCCGGCTTCTATACTGAAGTTAGTGACCTCCACGCGAACCAAGGCGCCCAGCGTGCGCCAGTTCTTCTCCCGCCGCGGGACGCTCTCGCGGTGGCACCCGAACTTCGAGTTTCGCGAAGGCCAATTGCAGATGGCCGAGGAGGTGGAAAGCGCGCTGGCTGACAAACGCCATCTCATCGTGGAGGCGGGCACGGGCACCGGCAAGACGCTCGCCTACCTGGTGCCGGCGATCCTCTCCGGCAAGCGCGTGGTGGTCAGCACGGGCACCAAAACGCTGCAGGAACAACTCTTCTATAAGGACGTCCCGTTCTTGCAGCAACACTTCGAAAGGCCCCTGGCGGTCTGCTACATGAAGGGCCGCTCGAATTACGTCTGCCGGCAGAAGCTTTATGACGCCGAGCGCGAGCCGGTGCTCGCGGGGCTGGAAGAGGTCACCGATTTCCGCATCATCCGCGAGTGGGAGAAGACTACCGGGACGGGGGACCGCGCCGAGATCACTGACCTGCCCGAGGGGAGCACGGCCTGGGCTAAGCTCGACGCGCGGCGGGAGCTTTGCAGCGGCCAGCGCTGCCCGCAATTCGACCGCTGCTTCATCACGTTGATGCGCCAGCGGGCCGCCGAGTGCGACATCATCATCGTCAACCACCACCTGTTCTTCGCCGATCTCGGCGTACGCGACGAGGAGTTCGGCGGCGTGATTCCGGATTACGCCGCGGTGGTGTTCGACGAAGCGCACGAGATCGAGGATGTCGCGGGGCAGTACTTCGGCGTTTCCATCAGCAACCATCAGATCGAGGACTTGCGCAAGGACATCGCCGCCGTGGCTAGGCGCAAGTCGCTCGGTTCGACCGAACTCGACCACGTGCTGGAACGCCTCGAGGAGTGCTCCCGCGCGTTCTTCGCCCTGTTTGACACCTTCGAGGGCCGCAACGCGTTTGGGCAGCGTGAGCGGTTTCTCGAAAAGCACGAAGACGAGTACCGTGAACTGCTGGGCGTACTCGAACTTGTGTGGAGCCATCTAGAGCTGATCAAGGAGTCTCTTGACGAGGTGCTACCGCTCAGCCGCCGGACGCGCGAGTTGGCCGAGGCCTTATCGTTCTGGGTGGAAACCGGCAACCGCAGTTACGTCTACTGGACGGAGCGGCGTGGGCGCGGGTGCTATCTGCAGGCTACGCCGATCGACGTGTCGTCGATTCTCTCCACGCGCCTGTTCGACTCGGTAAGCACCGTGATCTTGACCTCTGCGACACTTGCCGTAGCGGGCACCTTCCAATACGTGGAGCGCCGCCTCGGATTGCGCAACGCCCGCAGCCTGATCGTACCCGGGCACTTCGATTACGCCAACCAGACGCTGCTCTATGTCCCGCAGCATCTGCCGGACCCGCGCCAGCCTTCCTTCACCGAGATGGCGGCCGAAGAGATCGCGGCGATCCTCTCGCACAGCCGCGGCCGGGCGTTCGTCCTGTTCACGAGCTACCAGCAGATGCAGGCCGTGCACGACCGAGTGGCGGCGCGGATCGAGTACCCCACTCTGCTGCAGCGCACCGCCCCGCGCTCGGTCTTGTTGGGCCGGTTCCGCTCGACGCCGAACTCGGTCCTGTTCGCCACCAGCTCGTTCTGGCAGGGGGTGGACGTGCCAGGCGAGCAGTTGAGCTGCGTTATCATAGATAAGCTGCCGTTCGCGGTGCCGAGCGACCCCGTCGTGGACGCCCGCATTCGAGCCATCCGCGACGATGGGGGCAATCCCTTTTACGACTACCAGCTCCCGCAAGCCGCCATTGCCCTCAAGCAAGGCTTCGGCCGTTTGATACGCAGCCGCACGGATCGCGGCGTGTTAGTCCTTCTGGACAACCGCATCACGAAGCAGCGTTACGGCCAGATCTTTTTCGACAGCCTGCCGGATTACCGTTTCACAACGGACCGGACCGAAGTGGAGAAGTTTTTCGATGTTTGAAGTGACAGTAGAAGAGACCTTCGCCGCCGGGCACGCCCTGCGCAACTACCACGGCAAGTGTGAGAACGTGCACGGGCACAACTACAAGATCCACGTCACGCTGGAAGGCGAACAACTGGATGCGGCGGGCCTGCTGGTGGATTTCCATGAAGTGAAGCGCGTCCTGAACGGGATCATCGAGCGCGTGGATCACAAATTCCTGAACGATATCGCTCCGTTCGACACGCTGAACCCCTCGGCCGAAAACATGGCGCGGTGGTTCTATGAAGAGCTGGCGAAGGATCTGGCTTCCTCGATGCACGACACGGGCGCACGCCTGGTGGAAGTGCGGCTATGGGAAACCGATACGTCGATTGCGGCTTACCGGCCGTAAGGTTCGGCGTTCTTCTGGGCGAAGAACGCCCACTTCTCCGGCAGGTCGTCAATCGCAAAGATGGCCGAGACCGGGCACACCGGAACACAGGCGCCGCAATCGATGCACTCGACCGGATCGATGTACAGCATATCCGCGGCCTCGAATTCAGCCTCGTCCTTGCGCGGGTGGATGCAGTCCACCGGACAGGCGTCCACGCAGGCAGTGTCTTTGGTACCGATGCAGGGTTCCGCAATCACATAAGCCATAAGTCGTGCTCTCCCAGCAAGGTCGGAGCATTCGCCGACGACGTACCTATAACATAATGGAACAGGCTCATACAAATGCAACGGCCTTCTTGGGTGGCACTCGGCACGGTTCTTGTGGCAGCAGTGTTGTGGACGGCGATGGCTTTTCTGATCGTGCCCGGTGCGCGGCATCACGATTTCCTGAACCTTTACACGGGCGCGAGGCTGGCGCGCGCGGGCCAAGTTGCTTCGCTTTACGATCCTGCAACGCAGCTTGCCACTGAACGCGCGTTGGTGCCGCGCACGGCCACCCTAATCCCGTTCGTCCGCCCACACTTCTATGCGGCAATCTTATCGCCGCTGGCCGCGCTGGAGTTCAACCGGGCTTTCGTCGTCTGGGTCGCATTTCAAACCGTTCTGCTTCTGGCGTGTTGGACTTGGGGGTGGCGGCGATTCGGTCCTGATGCGCTGGTTTTCGGCGCGTTGTTCGCGCCCGCAGCACTGGGCATTGCGCACGGTCAGGACTGTGTGGTGTTTCTCGCGGTGGTCATCGGGTTTTACACCCTCGCGGAGCGTCACCGTGACTCCTTCTCCGGGGCGGCGCTCGCATTCGGATTGGTCAAGTTCCACCTGTTCATGCTCTGGCCTCTCACACTCACTGTATCGCGGCGATGGCGCGCGCTGGCCGGATTCTCAGTCGTTTCTCTGGCATTGGGCGCTGCGTCGTTTGCGATCGGCGGTCGCACGGGCGTAAGCCAGTACATCGCACTGCTCCAGATGAAAGACATCGAACGCCTATCGCCATCACCGGAAAAGATGGTCAACATATACAGCCTCCTGGCGAATGCGGGCGTCAAATCAGACGGCCTATCGTTCTTGTTCGGCACCGCGGTAGTGCTGGCCACCGTCGCGGCCGTATGGCGGGCGCCGTTGTGGCGTCTGGTGGCAGGAACCTCTTGCGGCGCGCTGCTGGTTGCGCCCCATGTTTACGGCTACGACGCCGCATTGTTGTTGCTGGGAGTGTGGCTGGCGATCTTCGAATCGCGAGACCGCTGGACGCGGCTTGCAACGGCAACCGCGGCAATCCCCATCCCGTACCTGATCGGCCTCGCCGGACCGCCATGGTCGGCGGCGCCGGCACTCGCGTTGGCCACGTTCCTGGTTACGCTGGCCACCGAGAACCTGCGTGCCTACTGCACCAGCCGCTTAAGCCGGCGTAACGCATCTTCTGCTTCCTTGTAGTCCGGCTCAATCTCCAGGGCCTGCTCGAAGCACTCCGCCGCACGCTTGAATAGTTCCTTGGCGGCATATGCCCGGCCCAAGTTGTACCACGGGAAGTGGTAGCTCTGGTAACGACGGCTGCTCGTCGCTTTCTCGAGCCATCCGATGGCGCCGTCGTAGTCGCCCTTCTCGATTAGGTACGCACCGATGTCGTTGTAGGGATTGCCGAGGTCCGGATCGAGTTCGACGGCTTTCTTGCACTCGGCGATGGCGTCGTCCGTCCGGCCCTGGTTGTGGTAGATCCAGCCGAGCAGCGTGCGCGCCTCCGCGGTGGCGTGCAGCTCGAGCGATCGCCGGCACAGATCCAACGCCAACTCAGCGTCGCCTTGCCGGCAAAGCTGATGCGCTTTCTCATACAGTTCCACGGCGAACTGGAAGCGCTCGTCGGCCATTAGCATCATTATGCACAACCGGCGGACCGGCGGGGACTCCGGCGCATACAATGGAGGGGATGACTCCCAAAGTGAGGAAGGCCGTGTTCCCCGCCGCGGGCCTCGGTACGCGCTTCCTTCCCGCCACCAAGGCCCAGCCGAAGGAGATGCTCCCGCTGGTCGACAAGCCGCTCATTCAATACGGCGTCGAAGAGTCCGTACGCTCCGGCATCCGGAACATCATCATCGTCACCGGCCGGGGCAAGAGCGCCATTGAAGACCACTTCGACGTGAGTTTCGAACTCGAGAACCTCCTGGCGCGGCGCAAGCGCAAGGACCTGCTGGCGAGTGTGCGGCATGTCTCGGACATGATCGACATCTCCTACATCCGGCAGAAGGAAGCACTGGGGCTCGGGCACGCCGTATTGCGTGCGCGCGACCTGGTGGACCAGGAGCCTTTCGCGGTCGTGCTCAGCGACGACGTGATCGACGCTCCGAAGCCCTGCTTACAGCAGCTTTTGGATGTTTACAACGAATACGGTGCCAGCGTCCTTGCACTCATGGAGGTCCCTCATGACAGAATCTCCGCTTACGGCGTGGTAGCCGCGGAACCGGTCCCTTTCAACGGCACTTCGGACCGGCTCTACCGCGTTACCGACCTGGTGGAGAAACCACCCGCGGATCAGGCGCCGTCGAACCTCGCCATCATCGGACGCTACATCCTCACGCCGGACATCTTCGAATCCATCGAGCAGGGGCAGCCCGGAGCCGGCGGCGAGATTCAGCTCACCGACGCGTTGCGGCACTTGTTGAGCAGCCGGCCGATCTACGGTTATCGCTTCGAAGGAAAACGCTACGACGCGGGCGACAAGCTGGGCTTTCTGCAGGCCACCGTGGAGTTTGCGCTGGCGCGGCCCGATCTGGGCGGCAAGTTCCGCGATTACATCAAGTCCCTCAACCTGTAACGCAGCGTGGATAATATGAAGATGCGCCGTCGAACTTTCTGCGCTGCAGCGGCCGCCGGGGTGAGGCAGATTCGCGCCGTGCAAACGAAAACGCCTCTGCGAATCGGCATCGATCTGTTCAGTCTTCGCAACCAGGACTGGACGCCGTTTGAGCATCTGGATTACTGCGCCCGGCAGAAAGTCCAGGTGGTGCACTTCTCCGAGATCCGCTTCTTAGGCGGGTTGGAGGAGGCGCACCTCAAGAAGGTCCGCGAGCACGCCGACCGGCTGGGAATTCAGATCGAGGTCGGCATGCGCTCCATTTGTCCGACTTCCAGCGCATTCGATCCCAAACAGGGCACGGCGGAGGAACAACTCGCCAGGATGCTCGATGCCGCCCGCATCCTCGGCTCGCCCATCGTGCGCGCCTTCCTGGGCCACGGGGGCGACCGCCGCGGTAAGCTCTCCATCGACGAGCACATCGAGAATGCGGTGAAAGTGCTGCGCACCTCGCGGGCGCGCATCCTTGGCAGCGGCTTGAAGATCGCCATCGAGAACCATGCCGGAGACATGCAGGCACGCGAGGTGAAGACGCTGATTGAAGAGGCGGGGACCGACATCGTGGGCTCTTGCCTGGACTCCGGCAACCCGCTGTGGGCCATCGAGGACCCGCACCTCACGCTGGAAACCCTGGCGCCGTACGTGCTGACATCGCATCTGCGCGACAGCGCCGTGTGGAGAACCGCGGAAGGCAGCGCGGTCCAGTGGGTGCGCCTGGGCGAAGGAAACGTCGGCATTGACCGATACTTGAGCCGGTTCGCCGAGTTGTGCCCGGGCAAGACGGTCTCGTTGGAGGTCATCGTCACGGGCCCGGTGGCCCAGCGATTCATGGAACCGGGCTTTTGGCAGGCCTACCGGAAGACGCCGGCTTGGGAATTCGCCCGCTTCCTTGCTTTGGCCGAGAGAGGAAAACCGCGCCAGGCGCCCGTCCCGGCGGCTTCCAAGCAGGAAACCGCCGCTCGTGAGCGCGAAGATCTTGAGGCCAGCCTGCGCTGGCTGCGTGAATGGAGGAATTCATGAGGACTACGATTGCCCTGTTATTGATGCCATTGCTCGCCGCGGCCGCGCCCGCGCCTAAATCGGCGCTGGTCACCGAGGTGCGCGCGCTCATCAGCCGCGACGATTTCACGGCGGCGGACAAGCGCGTGCGCGACTATTTTTCTGAGCATGGTGCCACCAGCGAACTGGCGGCGGCGGTCAGTTGGATGGGCCGCGGAGCGCTGGAGCGTCATCGCCTGGACTCGGCCACGAATTATGCCGGCCGCGCGCGCACCCTCGTGGAAGAGCTTCTGAAGGGCCGCTCGATTGATGCCGACCGCAATCTGGCCACCGCGCTGGGCGCCGCCATCGAAGTGGAGGCGCAGGTAATGTCCAGACGCCATGAGGACAGCGCGGCCATCGAGATGCTCGAACGCGAACTCAAAGCCTACGGCGACACCACTCTCGGCATCCGCATTCAGAAGAACCTCAACATGCTGGTCCTGGTAGGCAAGACCGCTCCGGCCCTCGATTTGAAGCAGTATGTGGGCCGTACGCCCGAGCCGCTGGCGAGCCAGAAGGGCCGTCCGGTGGTCCTGTACTTCTGGGCGCACTGGTGCCCGGAGTGCAAGGCGATGGCTCCCGTGCTGGCGAGAATCCAATCGGAATTCGGCGCGAAGGGCTTGGAGTTTTATCTCCCGACGGCGTTGTACGGTTACACCAAGCGCGGTGAGGACGCCACTCCCGCCGAGGAAATGCGCTACATCGAAAAGGTCCGCAACGAGACTTACACGGGGCTCGAAAACGCCTTCGTTCCTGTGGGGGTCGACAATCTCCGGTTGTATGGTTCGAGCACGGTGCCGACCATGGTGCTTGTAGATCGCCAGGGCGTCGTGCGGCTCTTTCAGCCTGGCAAGATGACCTACGAGGAGTTGGCGCCACGCATCGCCGAGTTGCTGCGTTAACCTGATCGTACGCCCGGCTGTGTTACAATCCTCGCTCATAGCCGAGCCATGAGCAGCGATCGACGTAGTTTTCTTGCGCGGCTCCCGGTGTTGGGAGCGGCGCCCGCGGCGGCAGAGGCGGCGCCGCGGTCCAAGTCGCTGGTGGATCGCCTGTTCGCCGTCTTCGATGCGCTCGAAATCGTGGATACGCACGAGCACACGGCGCTCGAACAGAAGCGGCTTTCCGAACCGGCCGACTTCTTCGCGCTCGCTTCGCACTACCTGATGGGCGACGTGGTAAGCTCCGGCTTGCCCAAATCCGCGCAGGACGTGGTCAACGACAGGAAGGCTGCGGCTGCCGCGCGCTGGAGCGCCTTCGAGCCCTGTTGGCACAACTGCCGGTTCACTGGTTACGGCCAGGCGCTGCGCATTACCATCCGCGACCTGTACGGCGTCGAGGAGATCTCTGCCAGTTCAGTCACTACGATCAACGAGCGCATCGCGGCGCGTCTGCGTCCCGGCCTGTACCGCTGGGTGTTCAAGGAACGCGCGCGCATCCGCCGCGCCATCGTCGATGACAATTACAACGCCGCGCCGATGAAGCTCGACCCGGAGTTCTTCGTCCCCGCGCGCAAGTTCGACCGTTTCGTCACGCCGCAGACGCCCAAAGCCGTGGGCGAACTCGAGCAACTCACGGGAGTGGGCATCACCAATCTGGGCGGCCTCAAGCAGGCCATGGAGAAGAGCTTCGCGCAGAGCGTGGCAGTGGGGATGGCGGCGGTGAAGTCCACCATCGCCTACAACCGGAATCTCGAATTCCGGGAGGTGAGCGAAGCGGACGCGACCCGTGACTTCGAGGGCATGATGCGGGGCGAGCGACCCCTGCCCGACGGTTTTCGCCGCTTGTGCGAGCGCCCCTTCCGCAACCTTGAAGATCACATGTTTCACCACCTGATCCGTCTGGCGGAGGCGCACAACTATCCCGTGCAGTTGCACACCGGCCTGCACGCCGGACCGAACTTCATCACCAATTCCAATCCCACGCTGCTCACCAACCTGTTCCTGCTTTATCCGAAGGTGAGATTCGACCTGTTTCATATCGGCTACC
>ENA-UOYA01001527-UOYA01001527.1-activated-sludge-metagenome-genome-assembly--contig:-NODE-1527-length-24350-cov-9.694670_pt1 | contig 24350 bp, 7 predicted proteins | sample MGYA00238163_ERZ764804 | MGnify/ENA primary metagenome ERZ764804 (study PRJEB28919, sample SAMN05720223) | activated sludge metagenome | isolation source: Anaerobic digester | place: Hong Kong... | reverse complement strand
GATAAGATTACCAATGTTGATGGTTCAGGTGGGCATGCAAAATTTAAGGTTGAATTCTACCATCGAGGTTATCATCGTCCGTGGTTAGAATATATTATTAACGCGGATGATAAGGAGAAAGCATTGGATATTGTAGTCGCTTATCTTGATAATCATCATGACTATTCGTTATTTGTTGATATAGATATAGAGGGTTGGAGTGATGAAGAAATAGAAGAAATGGAAGATGACGGCAAGCTTATGTATGTTGATGCGACTATGTATGGAGCCAAGGAACCTCATTATATTTGGGCTAAAAATGTGAAAATTGAAGAAATTTAAAGAAGGAATATATCGGAATGAGATAAAGTCTGTGGATATAATAAATCCACAGGCTTTTTTTTCGCTATCTATTTATCATAAGAACATTAATTTTTAATAAAAATGAGTTGTAACTGCAAATCACAAAAGAAGATAGAAGAGGCTGTAAGGCATATACATCAATATTCTTTTTATGAGGATGAACGCAAACAGGAAAACACATCATTGCAAAAAGATATTGCAAGAATAAAAACAGTCGGTATGTACATATTGTTTATATTCATGTTCCCTCTCGTTTTTGTTTATGTTGTAATATCTTTGATATATGGTTTGTTCGTATATAAAAGACCAGTTATCGTCATACCCAATAAAATGTTTGCAATAATAGAAAATAACAAATAAGATAGATCGCATGGATAGTTTGACAAAAAAATACAGGATACATACAGAGATAGGAAAAGACAAAATGCTGAATATCAATTTGAATTCGGATATCGGATTATTTCAGATTTTGTCAATGGAGTTGAAACAGCAAGATGCGTATGTGATAAAGTCATCAAATTATGGGGTTATTGTTGGCAGAATATTAGCCAACAAAGCATTTGGTGTGGAGAATGTAAGGGTTTCTGTCTTTATTCCTATTGACGGTAACGACTCGTTTTTGTCAAATATCAGAGATATTTATCCTTATAAAAATACGTCAACCAAAAATGACAATACAGATGTCAGATACAACCTTATGGAACAAGTATCAGACGATGATTGTCATGCCAATGTTGGAACATTCCCAGATAAAAGATATGTTCTTGATAATGAGAGTTATATAGAAGTATTTGATAAATATTATAAATATACCACCAGAACAAACAAAGCAGGAGACTATATGCTTTATGGAATTCCTGTCGGAAACCAGTCCGTACATGTAGATTGTGATTTGTCCGATATTGGTATGTTGTCTCAACGTCCAAGAGATTTTTATTATAAAGGATATAATGAAAACCTGTTCAAGAATTCCAATCAGTTCAAGGAATCCACAAATATTGATTCTTTGGTGCAGATAATAAGTCAGAATCAGAGTGTTTATGTGTATCCGTTTTGGGGAGATACAAATAGTGATGATATTGCAATAACAAGAAATGACGTTGACTTGAATTATGAATTTGAGCCAACATGCGTTTTTATCGGTTCTGTTATTACAGATACCACCAATCATGCCATAGGAGATAGATGTGTGGCGTCTGCAAATGCAGGAAAAAACGGAAATCTTGTGACAGGAAATGGAACCATAGAAATGATACGGAAGACCACGGATGGTTATGTGGAAGAGTTTTCGGTAAAAGGAGGAAGAGTCATAGACGGCGATGGAGTATGGTGCTATCAGATTCCAATGAACCTTGATTATGTCAAAACAGATGAGGAGGGAAATATAAGTCCTTCTGATAATCCGAATGAGGGCATAGCCACACGATGCAGAGTAAGATTCAGAATCAGCATGGATAATCTTTCGGATGATGGAAGTTCAAGATTTAGGGCTAAATATCTTATCCCCAATAATCCAGAGTTGAATTCTGGTTCCACTGTGTCATTAAAGAATACAAGTTTGGATACAGATGATTCCTTTTATACTTTTGGAAGCAATACGGATGATTCCAATTTTAGGGATATGTGTTGGAATAAAGTTTATTCCATAAAGTCTTTCATTCCTCGCATTGATACATCAACATATTCAAGCAGCAGATCTTTTATAGGATTAAAAACAGCAAACACGGCTGGAGCCAACAATTCATTGCCGTATAATGTAGTGTCCATACGTTTGAATTTTTCTTATAGAGTATTGTGCATACTGCTTATGATAGTCATTGATATCATTACTGCTATCAATGAATTCTGGTCTAATCTTATGGAATTGTTTGTAATCAGAATCCCTCATATCTGGACATGGAGTCCATTTGGAAAAAATGGCATTATTGCTCTTAAATGTATTGCTTTTGTATCAAGTTTTAGCATCAATGAGGATGATACAGAAGTAAAGGCGTATTTTCCTGGATGTGACGGAGCAACGATGTGGGAAACGACAAAGGCAAAAAACAAGGATAAAATATGCACAAGAAACACCAAAACGCTATCTGATGATATTCAGGATGCGTTGGCGACAGAGTATGATGCTGTAAATATGGATTTCAGCAATGATTGGCTGAATGGTACATTGTATTTTCCTGTATGGCATTGGATGAAAAAGAAAAAAAGGAAATGGTTGTGGGGATTGTTTTCAAAAAAGGCTATAAATAGATATTGCGGATGTGATTTTCATTTTAAAAACAGTCTGGTTTATTTGTGGGATTATGTCTTTAAAGGAAAGAAACAGACGGGTGATGTTGGAACAAAAAGCACGTCTTTTGTTAATGGAGTTATAAAAGATTTCAAAAACAAAGACAATCTGGATATCTATTATTACGCTTGTGGAATGATAAACGCAAGCAAAAAATATTACAGATTGTTTTCTACCGACCTTATATTGCTTGGAAGTCTATCATCCAATGATAGTGACGGAATAGGGCAGTTGTTCAAATATCTTCCTCCAACCACGTCAAACATGCCTCCTACAACATCTTCGATAGAACACAACGGAGGAAACAAAAACGAGCAGGATACATTAAGTGGTGTTACTTATCCTAACGATACTGTTTTAGTTACAGGAATGGATGACAGAAGAGATAAAAAAGGACTGTTTTATAGTATAGGATGTACATCTTACAGCATTATCAAACAGGGAACACTAAATGCTCAAAGAATATGTGAATTGGGAACAGAATTGGATATGAGCAAATATGAATTTTCAAATAACGGTTCGTTTGTTCTTAACAATGCTGATGGCTATATTACAAAAACGGAAATATACAACAATGATATTAGAAGTCAATTCGCTTCAATGAATTACAATCCATTGAATGCCACTTTATTTGATATTATTACAGGACAGAAAAAATATGTATATGCCTATAAATATCCGTCAAATTTCAATGGAGCATTAGGTGTAAATGGACTTGGAATTAAATCGGAATCAGAATCGGAATCTTATTCAAAATTCAGATTTGGAGGAGATACTGCTAAATTCTATCTTTCAAATAACGCAGCTCCTTTATATAACAATTCATTTTATTTCTATTTTGGATTAAAAGAGGGTAAAACGGCTATTGAACAATTTAGAGATAAGTATTATTCAGATTGTATTCCAGACCAAAAATATGGAGCATCAATACTTGTTTCCACTGAAATATATGATTGTGATACGGCCAAAAACGAGATAACTGTAACTCTTACAAATATCAATACTCCATATTCATTTTATATTGTTGATGAAAATGGGAATACTGTTATGCAATATAAGAATTGTGAGAAAACGGCATTTTCAATGACAGGAACTTTTGTTACATCAAACGGAATTAAGTTGTATGGAGGAGTAAATATTGGATATCATGCTTATAAATTGGTGGTTGAGGATAAGTATGGTTCCAAAACGGCAGCAAATATTGACATGACTCTTGCTACAAATTCGGCATCATTGACTGCGTATGATTTTAAGGTTAAAAGTTCCTCATTGATTAATGGAAACTCGGATATCATCAATGGAGGGTATATTTCCATATCTTCATTTTCAATCAATGGACTTACATATAATATTAACTCTATCAGTGAAAGCAAAGGAAAATATATCAATTTAACTGTTTCTTTATCATCGGACCCAAAGGTGTTGAAATATGTCAAATTGGTTTGTGATTCATCCATTGCTTCTGTTTCCATGCAGAATAGAAATTTGTTGGTATATTTTAATGAAGCAGGGAATAAAATATTTCAAATGTACAGTTATTGCAATCCTAATTTTGAAACGGCAATTAATGAAGAGACTGGAACAATATCTGCATATATAAATGAATTCGAATATTTCAAACTTACCGTCAATGACTTTTCCATTCCGTATGTTATCAATACTGGAAATACAAATCTTACTATTGCCGATAAGATACAAAGACTTGGAGATGTGTCTGTTTATCAGGACATAAAGCCTGCAAACAGAAGTGAATTCATTACAGGATATGATTATACTAAAGATACCAATAATCTCATTTATTGCGCTTATAAATTATCTTATATAACCGAAATGAGAAAGGTGTTTCAGATAACAGACAGCAACAATAAGACTGCGATGATTGGATATGACTGCAATACACTTGATGCCGCATATTCATCAATATCTTATTATTCTTTTGCTCCATTTTTCTCTAATGATGTTAATGAATCCGATGCGATAGCGTCTTATGGAATGGGAACAGATAAATACATGAATATTTATGGCTCTTATCCAGATGTGGTCAATGGATATTCTTATATGAAGAGCGTTACAACGGAGCATCCGATTACCATATATAGCAGTATGACATATTCAGATTCAGATCAGGTATATACCAATGAATTGAGTCCTGTTGCTGAAAAATTGGAATATATCAAAAATCCTTTTTATAACGGATACGGGACCAATGGATATTATATGGGAGTGGTAGCGTCTGGAGATGGAGTGACCACGTTAAAGTCTCCTGAATATATGAAAATACCTACATCCAATCAGATAGAAAAAACATATACATCAATAGACAGAAATCTGATAGTGGATTGGTTTTCAGCACTAACCATTGACAAGAGATTGTCTTATGAAATGTTTTGTATTCCAAAGATAGACGAAAACACATCATCAGAAGCATCTGTTCCATTTGTTTTGAACATATATAATGGAAATTACATGGGATATGATATTGATGATTCATCAAATACAAAAAATGTTATAAGTAGTTCATATACAGAATATTGTGAATATTATATATCATCATCAACCCTTACAAATCCGAGCAAGAAGAAAGGATATCTGTATGATATGGAAATAAACAATTCTGCGATTACCAAAGAAAGTGTAATAAGCAACAATGAATATGATTCCAAACCATTATTCACACAGATAGTCAAGACGCTCAATTCCAAACAGGCCTTGACACTAAGAACGGGGAATATGGAAATAAAGATTACAGATTGCTCAAATGAATTGAATCCAATAGTTACTCAAAATTCTATTGTAGCCAATGCTCAGGCGGGTAACACGGAGCTTATCACTGTTCCTGTCACACTTAATAATGATGACGTGATAGATTATTCAAGGGTAGTTACTTATTCTGATTATAATATTCCAGAATATGATATTAAGACCATAGGAAACAATATAGATGTTTATAATTACAAATACAACTTTAATGACAGCACCAATATTATAGGAATTGGATTCCCGTTTGTTAATGATATATCCAATTCATATATAATTCCGTTTGTTACCATATCTTCTTCTATTACAAGTCTATATGAATCTGCAGATACATTCACAACCGAATTGTCTGGAGTTATCAGTAACGAAATAGCTGCAAATGTTGATAAAATGGCAGACAAAGGAACAATGAAAATGTATTCAATATATAAAAATAACATATTGTCATCGTTCACTCTTTCTTATACAGGAAATTCAATATCTGTTGTAAATGATTTTATATCAATGAGTTCATTCAGTAATGATATAAATTCTTATATGAGTGTAAACAACTTGATAACAAAATACAGTTATAATGATATCAAGAAAGTCCGTGTAATGCTGATAAGAAGATACTTTAACGGAAATTCTCAATCGGATCATTTGAGAAAGGATTTGTATATGATACATTTTGTCCCTTTGAGTTATTTCTTGACTGATAGAGAATATGTACCTTCTGATTTATTAAGCATAAGCCAGTCGTCAGACGGAAAGACCAAATATATCAATATAACAGGAAGTTCTGCAAACTATTATTATTACAAGTCTGATGGAACAAAGGTTTATTTTGCAATTCAGGACAAGGTCGCAACTGCAGATATTTCCGCAGTCGGAAGTTTTGCTTATTATTATTATGGTTCAACTTCCACGAATAACATCATCACCAAATATGTGGTGGAATTTTAAATATTAAAACATGTACGATATTCTTCTTTCAAAATCAAAATCCCTGCGAGGAAATAATGAAAATATGGATATACCAGTTCATATCGAGCAGGAAGGAAAACTGATCGATACCGAATATATCACATCCATATTAAGTCAAAGCAAGGTATATGACAACGAGCGTTCCGCATGTACAGATGTTAGACTTAATGTCGATGTTTATCCTGTATGCTCCAATGTCCTTTTCAATAATGCGACAGAAATAGTGTTTAGAGAAGGATCAAATTCAGCATCAAACATATCTTATATGATTCCCAAAGAAATGACGGATATGACTAATGAGATATCCGCATCTTCTCCAGCTATAATATATAAAGGTGCTGATTTTCAGTGGAATAAAGAAGAAATGATAAGGGACACCCAGCTTTCAAATAGCAGTGCGCTTACTTATCATTGCGGAATAGACATGCTGAATAATTATCATTTGCGGACCTTATCATACAAAACCGTATGTATGATGAAAGACAAAAAGACAAGCGGAACATTTAACACATTGATGGATATGGCAAGAGAGGATGACGGTTCCGACATAACGGATTATCTTGATGTTACATCATCTGATCTGCAACCGACACATCTTTTTATTTCAGAAGAAATATATACACCTCTTGAAACTTATTCCAACTGTTTAAAAGAGAAAGAGGGATGGATGGGATTTTATAATAGCATATCCATGAATCCTTCTTCCTCCGCCACACAGAATCAGCTACATATCAATGCCACTCTAAACAACAAGAATAGTTATGATTTCATAAATCTGTTTCCAGAAAAAGATCTTTTTGATTTTAGCCCTAAATGGAATGATTATAAGAAAAGAACGGAAAAAAACTGGAATTATTGTTTGACTTATCCTTATTCTTCAACCACCTCATTGTCTTTTATAAGGCAAAATACCAATTCGCTGTATGTCAATGATATAGATGAAATTGCTGATTCTAATTATATTTTGTTCAATAGTGTTTCAAAACATGGACTGAATGTTGGAGATAGGGTTTCGATTTATGTCGGAGATGACATAAAATTCAACAACGTATTGGTAGAGGGAATAGGAGTATATGATACCGATAAATATGAAAGCACCAAAGATTATTCTTTTTACATAAAAGCTACGGATTCAATATCAAACAACTGGGTTCAGAAAGACGATGAGTCTCCTTCGGCATATTCAGAATCATATACGGCAATTACTGGGGTTATTGCCACTTATGGGAAAGGACAATATTATACTGTTGATGGAAATGTATTGTCCGCATTAAGCACCTCAATCACATCATATTATACCATATATAATTCGGAATATGTGAATGTGGATGATAATGCACAGGATATTTCGTTCAAGAAAATAGATAACAATATTCCATGTGAATATTATGTCAGAATAAATGCCAAACTCCCCAATTTTAAAAATGCGGATATTCCAGTCAATGAAGATACTGTAAAAGATGATTCTTTTTTACAAAGATGTTCTGTTCTAAGTGGAAATAATGTATCTGATGTGTTTGATAATGAAATAGATAGACTGGCTTTCTCCTCAACGATATATGGTGACAATATGACGGAAATAACCTATACGGATTTAGCGTCATTTGCATATCTTAAAGATAACAGGGGAAAACCTTTGACTTCGTTGTTTTTCACCATAGTCAAGGCGAATGATGGATATAAAGAATGGTATGGAAAAATAAAAAGCGATGGAAATTTAAGAAGTATAGTAATAACAGGAGACAATATAACATACAGCCATGTGTTCGGAAAGGTTTCATGTGCATTTGAATTGTCAGAACATGCAGAAAAAAACAGGAATAAGATATTCCAATCAATTCATACAATAAACAATGTTGTTGATTCCAATTTATTCAGGGACGGTTCTGTCCTTAGTGGAGAAAGCATATCATATTTAAACGGGGAAAGAGACGATACAGACGAAAATGAAATTAATTTTTATAAGGACAGGTTGTTTTATAATGATCTTGTATGTTATTCTTCGTATGATGATTATGAGACATCCATACAACCGATGTGTTTCAGATTCAATACCGCTCAAAGAGAACTTAACAGCGGAGATGTGTCATATCAATATTTCAGCTCTATAACGTTTGACAATGTTGTTAGTGATGATTATGATGAGAATGGGTTTTCAAGCCAAACATCTACATATTCTACAAATATATGTGATTTGCCAGAGGGATATTATTATACTCCATCCTATGAGATGAAAGTCAGGAGCATATCTTCGTACAAGCAGACCGAAAGACCGTTGATATTGTCTGTTTCTGCATATTCAACTAAAATGAATGATACCACGGTACGTTTTATCACTTATGATGACAATTATGCCGAACTGAATGACGAGCTTATTTTATATTCATCTTTTTACGGAGATAAAGTATGGAAGATTTCATGTATAAAAGTCAACAGCACCACATCTTTTGACGGAATTGTTTATGACGGGGAAACTATGATTACAGGAGATTCCCTTTCTATTCTTGTAGGAAGAATAAATACCAATCCGAATCTGTTCAGGTATGCCAAACGATACTCCACAATCCCATATAACGCCAATTTGATAGCCGACAAAGGACTTTCTTATGTATGGAGGGATATTTACCCCAATGGCATGGGAAACGACAGCACAGAGGAAATTTATCCCTATGCCAACAAATCGCTGTATATAGAAAAAAGAATAAATTTTTTCCTAAAAAGACAATATGACAAGCGTCAGGATAATATTCAGGCAGATGTGTTCCCTTATCAGGTGAAAGGTAATCCCCAGAATATTTATAATAACAATAAGTATGTATCAAATTCAGATATGGAATGTATAATTTAAAAATAAGACAACAGAATGATATTCAATATGCGGATAATCAGATTCATCTTGATAGTGGAAGTGTGGTAATAGCGGAAGATTTATCTTATGTTAGCGGAATATGTCCCGCATCATACGCTTTGTTTGATAATGATGTGGTTGAGGTTTCATTTGATGGAGGAGAATCTTATTTTAATTCCAAAATAAAAGTTGATTCGGTGAGGAGAATGGGATATATAAATTATTCTGGTTCAACTTATTGGATTGAAAATGGAGAGGTCAAAGTAGGAGAAATGTATTATCCTGCGTATTATGTAAAGAATGATGATGGAAGCAAATATGAATCTGCATATACGAACATAGACGGAAATGTTGTTTCTATTTCCGATTTTGATGATAGTGAATGGGAAAATATCAAAAAGGTTGTTATAAACAATAATTCTGCAAGAACAATATCTTTTACAGGAATTTGTGGAGCGGAAACATATCCAATGGTTACGTTCGGAGATGATACTTATATGATTCATTATAGCGGATGCTCAATCGTTCATTCGGATATAGGTTATACGGAATATTCCGATGTTCCATATATTGTTTATGATTCCAATATCGTTTATGCCAACGCCAATTACGTCAGCAAGGATTCCAGTTCTGCTGTTACGGTATATGTTCATGACGGAAGGCCATCTGCCAATTATTATTCATTTTCCATCAATGGAACAGAATGCGATTGCTCAATTTTCAGCAGGGAGGTTACTGGTAATTCTGGTAATTATGTATATCTTTATGTGTCAAACAATTACGATTTAACTTATGCCTCTATCGGTGATAAGATTTTTGCCACATCGAGCAATCAGACTGTAGATAAAAAATATGTTGAAACAGATGATAATGGTTTGTATATAGAATATTGTGGGAATAAGTCATATCTGTCACGTGATCTTAGAATAACCGCACTGATAAACGATTCTGAATTTGATGTCACGTTTGTTTCTGAACAGAATTCGTATAAGATAGGTTATTTGACGGATTATTCTGCAATAACAATATCTGCCGAAGTTGATAGCAGTGGTTATGTGGTTACGGACAGTAGCGGATATGTATCAATGTACAGAAAAGTCTTTGAAAATAAGAATGATGATTTATATATGGCTGTTGAGAAAATATCTGGAAATACTTATAGTGGGGTTACATTGGAAGGATTTAATCATTATGCCATTCATGAAACAGGAAAGACTTTGGATTCAAATGGAGATTATCAATCTTATGACAATGGTTATTATATTGAAATACAACAAGGTATAAGGTCTTATCTTGATATAGTTGATATCAATACGGCAGGATGGATAAAAGCCATTCCTTTCGCCATTAATATAGACGAGGATGATGATAAGTATAAGTGGTATGCCAGAAATGTGTGTAATGATTTGATTAATGATTTCAACTCCGTCTCTTTTAAACTTATGAATGGAATATGGGGCATTTATATTCCAGGAGTAGGAGTCGAAAATGTGCATTCGGAAGATATATATAATAATCTTATTTTAATTCCATCAAAAAGATATTTGAATATAGATATTCCGATATCTTTTGCAACGGATTCAAATCAGAATTCCGAATTCAGGAACAAACTGATAGGAGGTACTTATCTGGATGATGCCATAAATGAGGAGGTTGATATCGAACGGGATATTTATATGCCGACATATTACACTTCTCTTTCAATCAATGATTATTCAGAAGAGGTTCCTTCTAAATTATTCATGGTTAACAAGATAAATTTCAACATTCATTTTAGGACAAGAGATATGACCAACTGGACAGTAATAGAGGATAATGACAATACTCCTACGAAAACCATGTCGTCATGGAATTGTCTTGATTATTATTTTAACAAATACACTTATGATGCGCAGAAAAAAACTATATCTACGAGCAATTCGGACAGGCAGAACTATGCAAAATACATCGCAAGACATTCTGATTTATTGTATTATCTTAATTTTTCTGATAATGATGTTTTTTATAAGAAAAAGAAAATAAGTCAGTCGTTTTTAAGATTGTCATTTTATGACAGTATGGACAGCAATACTCAATCGTTATTGTGGACATCTACTATATTTTTGGATGAGAACAAGATATATTCCAATTATATTAAGAATGTGAACAATTTTGTCACAGATGATTCTTCTACAAGAGAAAACGGATTTGTGTCTTTTGCAAGTCCCGTATATGATATCCCAGATAAATCTGAATGGCTATATAACATAAATGTAGGTTCTGAATATGTATCAACAGGAGGAATAGTATTTGATGAGTCCAAGCGTTTGAGTTCAGTCCTGTCCGTTGATAACAAGAATGGAACGGATAAAAGTTCGGAGGGATTTTATATATACATATTCAAAAATCTGTCTTCTTCATATCACCCTCAAAACATTTATATGAAAGCCGATTTTAACCATGCTGGTACAGGAAAGATTATTCCAATGGTATCATTAAAAAAGATTAACGCTGCCGATGTAGAGACAAATATGCAGGCAGAAACTGCATCTGATATCTACCATTATATTGACGGTTTCCCTATTTCTGATTTCATGAATTACAGATATATTCCTTTATCAATTGTATATGATGATACATTTAAGAAATATTGTTATTATTTCAAAAATCAGAATGTGGATAATGTTAGTGATGAAATAGATATAAATTTATTTGAACCAAAATTTAAAAAATAAAAAAAATGGAAACAGAACATATACATAAAATAGTTGGAACAGAGAGTATGTTATCCAGACTTCCTGCAAATATACCTCCGTCTAATTCCGCATTGATATGTACTTTTTATGACGGATTTAACGGGGATTTCGGAATGATACCTTCTGTGGTTGAAATACCATCCGCTTATTCTGAATCCATTTCAGACTATACCTGTACAGAAATAAACATACCAATATCCGAAAACAAGTATGATGATGAGTTTTATCCAATGGATAACTATTCCCAATGGTACATTGAGGAGCAGTCCTATCTGTTTTCCGAAACACATAAATATGACAAATGCTTTTATATCAAGAGTATAAATGTGCTTGATGCAAGTGGAAATGTTGACCATACAAGATATGGAATCTTTGAACACAGTAATTATGACAAGGAGGACTTATCAGGAGATTTTGAGCGTAAGTTCTTGTCTTATAGTGAAATACATAAATGGCATACATGGTACTTGAACTATATTTCTGCCTATTTGTCTGATAATCATTCAGTTGGAGAAAAAGTATATGATACGGCATTGGAACATTATAATCACGACAAGGCTAATGGTGCCATTCCGTTGTTTTCTGAAAATGACGCTGTCGAACAGGACAATATTCTTGTTTCACGTGGAGGGCATACGTTCATGAAGTGGATGGAGAAAAATTGTATAGGATTATATCTGGTTGACTTGGGAGAAAGTCATGTTTTAAAGACTTATGAGAATATACCTAAATGGCTGTATTATCCACAATTAAGAATGTTTAAGACATGGTACGAAACACGATATCCTTTGTATAGCGGTATGGTATGGTCTGATTGCGCATCTTTCGATGACTGTTGTGATTGCAAATATTATTTTGAACATGGAGGAAAGGATATGTATATATGGCTGGAATCTCAGTCGGCTCCAGATTCTGTTTCTTCTTGCTGTATTACAAGCAATATATCATTACCTATATTCATTCATAGAAAAATAGAGGATTTGGGAGAGATGAGTCCTGCGATTGAAACATGGTCTGCTGATGAAAATTATCATTCGGAATTGTATAGTGGAGGAACTATGGCTGTTTATGATGAGGATGCTTATGTTTTAAGCGGTGCTTCAAATTCTGGATTTAATTATTCCTCTTATTATCATGAGAAATTATGGGGTAATCTGGATCCTGATTCGTGGCATAATTCATTGTCTGGATATGGATATTATTCTGAATATAGTGCTAATTCAAAAGATCAATGGATTAACTCTTTGGATTTAAGTATCAAGAGCGCATATACCAAAAATGTGTTTATGCAAAGATTGACTGGACCCGAATTTATCAGTTATACAGGAACGGTATCTGGATATACCACTTCCAAACTTTCTACTCTTATGGACAAGGTTATCACTACGGATTCCGTTGGCAACAAAATGCCAGGCCAGCTGCCGTTGTCTGCCTATCTGTCTTCCAGTACCATTTCATTCCCAGTACCAAAAGAAAAAGAGGAAATGGATTTGCTTTATCATGCAGGCAACGTTTATGAACTTGAAAAGGAAAAAGATTTGTCTGTTAGTGGAGATATAACAGAAACTCTTTATTGGGGAGATATATTGACTTCTATCAGATTTTTCCTAAGAGATATGGATGGAAATGAAATTCCGTTGGTATCTGGAGATACAAGTTTGTTCGAGGGAAATTCTGATGGAAATCTGGTTGCCATACATCAATGCGAGAATGAGATAAAGAACAACTATGGATTGGAAGTTACAGACAAGAATTTTGTATCTTGTATTGCTGAAAATGTAATTAGTGATGGAAAAATATATTTCAGTATTTCTTATTCCATAGGTACTCTTATTAAAAACACTTATAATTCAGCAAATACGATTATAAACTATTATGAAAAGTACGAGGACCACAAATATCCAGTAGGTGTTGATTATGTCGAAACGGGATATGTTCATAGGGATGAAGTATTTTTTGTAACCAATGACGGGACAAGTGTCATGTTGTATTTTTACAATACGGCATTCGATAATATTCAGAATGTAGAATCTAATGGTTTGACAGCCAATGAACAAACGGCTTATTTTGTAGTAAAACCGAGTAACAGTAAGGAAAATTCATACAATGGTTTTGTTGGAATACCTTTGCTAAGAAAAGAGGATATGATATTAAATTCCTTTCATAAAAAATATAATTCAGATATTTATATAAGTAGAGGAAATCAACATTCAATTGACAGAAATCTTATCTTGCAAGAAGTGAGAAGTTTGGAAGATTTGGAACAATATGGCAACGGATATCTTAATATTTCCCAATAAATTTTTATTTTTTAATTAAGCATAAATAATATGAGTGAAGGCGTTTATGGTCAAGTGATACCTGCTAATGTTAGCAGTGAGGATGTGGATATTTGGTATAAATATTCAGAGACACGCAGTGCATCTTCTTCTGCAGAATATGATTTTAAAAAGCTTGATTCAAACATATTGATACAGTCGGTACATGAGGATACGGATGGTTATCCAGATAATGTGTTGAGCGGAATGTATAATCTTAAATTGCCAACAGATACATTTGGCAAAAAGGGTTTTTATACCATTTATATCAAGCCAAAGGAAATAAAGACAGTCATAACAGATATAGGAGTTCTTGCGGTTTATCCCGATATAAAAGGTATTATTATTGATACCAATACGGTCACGGATTCGACAACCAGACAGCTGCTTAAAACAAACAACGAATTGGTGGGGTATAGAATAGAATATCTTGATTCGGCAAATAATAAAACCAATTATTTTAGAATAGTCACATCATGCAATAAGTGTGAGCCTGTAATACAGAATATGGGTGGAACGAACCAAAAGGCGGTAAGATATAGATATAACGATAATTCCAATTTGGTATTTATTACTCTTACTCCATCTATCGCTCCCTCTTTCAAGTCTGATTTGCTGCCATTTATAGGAAATGTATCTCAGTCGATAATCATAACGAATACCAAGTTCACTCCTATATGTCTGGATGTTGAAATGGTAAATCATGATGCGGATACGATATCCACCATGTTGGAGGGCAGTCAGCTTAGAGATTGGGATAAGGGTTTGGTTACCACTTTCAATGATGATAATGAAATTTATCACCAGTCGGAGAATACTTCCATAAAGAACAAATATACTGGAGAACCAGTGTACGAGGCAAAGGTAAAGAAAACGGAAAGTGTTGATTATACACAATCATTGAATGTTTTAAACGAATAATATAAAATGAGCAAATATATAAAAAGTCATAGTAGTTTTTTTCTTAATAATAGACACCAGTCAACCAAGGATGGAACGATATATGAGAAAGAGCAATTGACCGTTAATGGAATTAGTGAGTTTTCTAATGTCAAGGGACAAACTCCTATTTTTAGAGATGGAAACTTTATGCTTACCACAAGATATAATCGAAGCACTTCACGCTCTTTTACTCCTATCAAATGGAGCAAGAACACTTATAGCGGTTCTGTTTGGACGAGTGAGGTTCTTGATAATTATCCTGATGATAAAAACAGCAATGATGCTACTATTGATTTCAAATTCAACTATTATTCATTGAAGGACTTTTCTTATTTTGGATCATGTGCCGAATTGATAAGATCTTCATTGTCAGATATATCCAATAAGTTTCCTGCCGAGATGTATGTTTCAACCATGCAGGGTTTGGATGCTTCTGGTAAAATGATTGAGACGGGAATTATAGACAAGTATTATGTAAAGGGAGGATTGGATAATGCCGAATATAATGATTTGGGAGATGCTACATATAAATATGTTGTTTCCAATCCATTTGATATCAATATTATAAATAATGTTGTTTATAATGAGGTATCAGATAATGACAGACCAAGATATTTCTCAAACGGAGAATATCTTAATTATGATATCATAGATGAAACTGGGGCGACTCATCCTATATCCGCATGGACTTCCAATCAAAGATATTATTATCTTAATGATAAGGACAATCAATATGCAATTTATAATGGAGACTCTTTAGCATGGGCACAAAATGCTGATTATGTTGAAATAAACGGTGAAAAGAAAAAGAAAAAAAAGTGTTTTAATCCAGGAGATGAATGTGCGCAGGTCGTTTTAATGACATCCGATGGAAAAACAATGGAAATCCATGCTTTTATGAGCAATGATAGCAATATCGTTTTGCTGGTATCTTCTGACTTTTTGAAATATCATATAAGACCAAATTATGCCAAATATGAAAGTTTTATTGATGGCCTTGACAGGTTTGAAAAACTGTTGTTTAGAACAGACACGATGCCTTTATATAAATCTGTTTTTGAAATAGTAAAAGAGGAACGTACACATATTATTTCCAGACAAATGAGGTCTTTTGTGTTTCCTATCGGGGATGGGGGGTACAATATAGATATCACGTCTCAGGCTTATCTTACTTATGCTAAAAGTCTTGCTGATATAGCTCTTGATTATGACAATCTGTATTGTGACAACATTTACAGAAGCATGACACACGAGGCTATAAAGAATATGGATTGGACTTATGCCCATTTCTATAATGCTTCTAATAGTGATGATGACTATCAGACTCCAATGGATGATATCAGCAAGGTGATAAGGTTGTGGGGAAGAGAATTTGATGAAATAAAATATTATATAGATAATATTTCAACCATAAATTCATTATCATATCAGGAAGAGGGAACAAATATGCCTGATTATTTTATTTCCGATTCTCTTGAAAATGACGGATGGGACCTTTATCTGCCGTATACCAAAACACTTTCTGAATTCATAGAAATAAACGGAGTCCAATATGCAAGGAATATAGATTCCAAAACAGGAGAATTTACGAATACGTTTGGCAATCTTTGTTATGATGTTGATGAAAAAAACAATATAGCCACTCCTTGTTGTGAAAATCATACTTATATAAACTTTAACGGAACTATTGTCATTACAACGGACGGAAAGGCTGTGATTGACGGAAAGACTTTTACAAAGGAGAACGATGGATATACAATCACATCTTCTGTCACTCTGGAAGAAAAATATATAAGCATAGATAATAGCAATTACTTTGTAGGAAAGGATAATGTTGTGACTTATCCTTATTTTGATATGGCTACTAACAGTATATTATATTCCTCAACCACTATTTCCGATTCACAAACATCCATTTCTGTCTCTTTTGAGAAAGATATTCCATATTATAATTACGAATTGAAATATGACGCTTCTTCTTATGTTGTATCTTCGGAAACAAAGGCTACAGGGGCTTCTTTGAGTTTTACAATAGATAGAAGTGTTGACAAACACATATTTCCCACTTTGCCTGCGTTGACTTCTGAAACTGTTGTTGCCACAATAACTTCAGATACGTCTAACTATGTTCAAACGACAGGTTGGACTTCTCTGCCATTGGGTAAAGACGAAAAGGGAGAATACTTTGTTGATCCTACTGATAATAAAACATTGATATATATAGGATATTATCCAGATCCGACCATAGATAATTATAATATGGGATTTTACAGACTTAGCGATGGAAATTCCTATCAGGTTACAAGAAATGCGGATATTGATACCATATCATTATATTACAAGGGTGTTAAAACGGAATATAAGGACAAGGTACATTATGTAAGATTTTCTCTTGGACGTGATAGACTTGACGACAATCTTGGATTGGATCAGGCAAATAGCGGACATATCGTATCTTTTGATGCCACCAACAACACTTTTGCTGCTGAAAAATATTTTGAAATTTATGATACGGCTTGGACTTGTTCCTCAACGGGAGCTACCAAGGTGGAACATGATACAATAGAACTTGGTTCTGATTATGCGTATGCTTTTACTGGTGTTGCCAATGCTACTTCTGAATCAAATTATAACTATTCCACGGATGATACGTGGTATGGTAAGGATAAGATTGACAGCAATAATAATATATTTGATAATGATGGTGCTCCTTTATATACGGGAACAGGATTGACTAATAATGATGCTTTGTACGTCAAAGATATTTCTACTCTTAATGACATATTGTATGCGTATAAGGAATCAGGAGGAACTTATGATTTGTCTAATTTTAAAACAATTAATTTTAAATTATATATAAGTTATACCTTAATATCTGATTCTCAGCAAAATTCAGAATATGTTGTTCCTAATCAAATCAACACAGAAGGAGATAATATAAACACATTAATATTATCAAGAGATGTTAATATTTGGAAGTACATTAGCGGATTTTCTGATTCATATTGGAGCGGATTTTATTTTGATTATGACGAAATGAATCATAATTATATTCTTCCACTTGGAGGCTCTGATTTTTCTATTATAAATGAATATCCTAAAAATTTATGTTATTGGATGTTTAAAGATGCTGCCACTTCGGTGTCAAAATCAGATATAACAGAATCTATAATCAAAAATATATTTAATATCACATCATATACTAAAAATGCAACAAATGTTCAAATTTCTTATACCGATTATGTGAATATTAGCGCATTGTGTTCAACTTATGATATAATTGTTATATATAGTTCCCAACAGGACAATAAGGTATTGGTTAATATAGATTCTTCTTTAAATTACAATTCCCAAGGTAGACCAAACTGTTGGATAGGTACTAACATTGATTTTGGAACTTTAATAAATACCACTTCTCGCAATAGATATTATTTAACACAGAATGGAATATATGTCAATAATGTATATTTGATGACTGGATCTAATCCTAATATTATTATGGATAAATATGATTTAGGAACAGGAGAATGGAAGTATGTTAAAGAAACAGAAGTTAACTCTCAGAATGGAGAGACTTCTTCATCTCAATATAAAGGTGATAATATTAGTACATCTAACGTATTAGAGTCATCGTGGAAATATTCTAAATACAAAAGATATAAGTTAATAGCTTCTGCATGGTATTCAGTTTCCGCCAGAAATATATTTGTATCAAAGACTTATAGTGAAGTAGCTTATGGATCCCCTTATAGATTAAAATATGACAATCAATCAGCATTGAATGAAGTCGTATTCTTAAACGGAATATCAGGAAATTTCATACATTTAATTGCAGAAAAGGAACATATAGACGATCTTCCTATTTTGGATAAAGATCATTTATCTAATTTACAGTCTACTGCCAAAACAAGGACTCTTATAGATATGGGATATTTCTATATCAATTCTGCGACTGTTAAACCTTCAAATTTCAATTTTTATATATCTGGAACGACATGGGATGGATCTTCAATTCCAGAATATTCTGCAGATGTTGCTCTGGATCAGCCTGTATACAGACTGACAGAAGAACAGAAGAAAAATCTGTTTACAGAAAACAGTTATACAGCAACAACATACAGGGATATTCCTATATTGGGTCCGTATGATAAATATGTCGTATCTGCTGAAAATAAAGATATATCAATACAAACATCCTCTTATACAGAAGATGTTGATAGTACATATTATGAAAAAGAATCTTGTTTCACGATATCTGATATGACAGGTGTCACTGCCACATCGGTGCCTATAATACGAGAATTTGCAGATGATGGAGATTATGAATTCACTCCATATACCAAAACATTAAATAAAGATTATGAAGATGGTTATTTCTACACTAAATGTTGTAAGAAAATTCCTTCAAGCGGATTATCCCAATATACAGAAAGAACACCATACATTGATTATGACGGAATAAAAATGTATTTGTGCAATGGACAGGTTACACTTGACGGAACATCATATAGTGCCACATTCTTTGCAGATTCAGCCACAACGGATGGAGTGATAGGAAGAATAGAAGAGTTGAGTGCGTATGTTCATAATGAAATATCATTGTATAACGTTATCAAGCCATATTCCGATTCCAAAACCTATACATCTGCAAATATAGATTATTCGTTTCTGAAAAATCTGCGACTTAATTCAAGATATCTGCTCAATGGGAAAGGAACGGTTGAATCTGTATGCAATCTATTGGGATTGTTTGGATTAAAGAGTAAGAAGTGGTATTATGGATTGACACAAAAGCAGCAAGCAAGTTGGGGATTTTATGATTATGACATAAAGGAATATACATGTATCGTTCCCAAAATACAGGATGCCTATTCTGATTTGTTGGGAATGGGAAAAATCGCATGGTATAATCAGACAAAACTTATAACAAGCGAAAATTCATCAGAATCCGAATATTACGGATTGCCAGTAACGGCATATACATATTATAAGGATGCAAGCGGAAATATAACCACAGACGCTTACGATTCTGATTATAATCTGAATAAAGAGGACCATAATGATTTATATCCTTATTTTGATTCTTCCAAGACGTATGATGGAGAAACTTATTTCCAGATGAATGGAGGATGGATGCCTATTTATCCTTTTGTATATGGAAGAAACAATGAAATTGTTTTGCCGTATGAGGGAATAGACGGGAAGATGAAAGGTTTATATTCGGAAACGGTAAGAAACTTTTTGGCAGTAGGATTTCTTCCAGATTTGGTGAATATCAATGCGAATACGCTGATTGACGGACAGATTGTAGAAGTATCAAATTTAAAGGATTCTTATGTCATTTTGAATGGAATTATGTTTGATATATATACAGATAAATGGATATTGACAATTAACGGAGAGAAAAAATCATACGACTGTTCATATATCAATTTGTATGTTCAAGCTGATAATACCATTAAAGTTGGGGATGTCGTATATAGCGGTACAACCTATGTAAGTGATCCAATGTACTATTGTATTGACAATTATTCCAAAGAGGAGGCATTTACAAGAGAAATACAGCTTGATGATTATAATAACGGATATCAGATAAGATTGTTTTTGTTTAAATATGATTATGTCAACGGAGACAAAGTCAAGGTTCCATTTAATATAAACAGCGATTCTTTATATGATGCAAGTGGAAATTATAATTGTGATATAACCCTATATGACAGTGTTAATGATAATACTTTTGATGTGTTTAAGCAGGATGACACTGTATATTCCCATTATTTTCTTATTAAGGATATTACATATTCCACAATACTTGGGAATGAAGGCTGGAAACATCTCAAAAACACAGATCCAGAAGCCATAAGGGCAGCAAGAATAGACAATTATTTCAAGGCCAACAATCCGCATAGCGATATAATAAACGGGTATGATGGAGGATATGAATATATATCAAGATTTAATCAATTATTCAAATATCCAATCAATAATGATTTGTTCAATTTCAAGATGTATGGATATAATGGAATAAGTCCTTATGAAATAGAACTTGAAAATTCATTATCAAAAGTCGGTTTTGACAATCTTGATACAGATTCTTCTGTTACTATTGACTTAAGGGATAATTATAATGAATATGTCGATTCAAAGATTCATTTCTTTGGAGATATGTATAAGAATAAACCGTCTAAACCATATATAAACGCTTTTTATGACTATATCAATGGAAGTGCGACCACTTTATACGGTTTGTCGGATAGCGTTGATATAACGAAAGAGGAAAATATATGGAGGTATGGCAAGAAAAAATCAACGGATACTTCTGTTTCTGTATATAATTTATACAATGTTCCACGTGAAACATTGACCATTAGAGACGTGGCTGCTTCCGCAAATAGCTGCTATGTGTCTTCTGCGGATGATACGGATTATCATACAGAACGAATTATAAACACCAAAGTTCTTGATATATCATTCAGGACTGGACTTAATCTTTATACCAAATCCTATCTGGAAAGGTACAAATATATTGATGATGTGCTTATCAAATATCTGCAGCAGTTGGTTCCTTCTACTTGTATATGCAGAATAAATTACGGAGGAAATTCTACTGTTGTTTTTGATACCACACATATATACAAGAAAGATGGAGACGGAAATCTTGAAATAGTAGATCCTGATTGTGGACATATCATTGTAAATCCTGACGGAATCACAGTGGAAAAACTTGACAATACAAAGAAACAGACTCCTAAACCGTCTATCGGAAACGTAATAGACATAGAGATTATGAACACCGTCAAGGATTCCGATGGCCTTTATAACAAATTGACAGGTATCACTTTTAATACCACACCTGTGAATATTTCAGCATCTTCAAATGAATATAATACGGTAGTCAATTCCGATAGTGTTTATGCTACAGATAGACTTGGAAATATTATAACAGGTTCATCAAATATTATTATAAAAAGCAATGAAAGTATTTCATTTACTTTGGATAATATAGGCTCTGCCGATTGTCTGTCATTTACAATAGATAAAAAAGGAACATTCAATCATCCTACAACTGGTGGATCTTATAGCGGAGATGCTTATATGGACAGTTCGGAAACATCTGATATGTATAACATAACAGATATATCTTTTGTAGATGGTAGTACAGGAAACAGTTTGTATATCAACGGAGTTAAAACGGCTGTTACTGGCGATAAGTATTTTGCATTAACTCCATCTGCTGATAATATTACATCATTTTCTGGAAATCAAGAGAATGAGGGGGATTCTTGGAATATTGTTTCTGTTAATCATTTGAATACAAGCAAAATAGATGATATGTCTTATTCTTTTGCAAATCAAACATATTTGACTACCATAAATTCTTCTTTTGAACATTGTACTAATTTTACTTCTACATTTCTAATGTGTACTGCATTAACAAATATTACTTCTGCTTGTACTTTCAAAGATGTAGAAGATGGTACTGCTATGTTTAGTGGAGATACTTCTTTGATTTCATTTCCAGACACAATTACATTTGACAAGGTAAAAATAGCTGGTAGTATGTTTGGTGGATGTAACAATTTAACTCATTTGCCATCGGGTTTAACAGGAACTAAGATAGTAAGAGCTGTTGATATGTTTAATTCATGTGGTTCGTTAAAATCTATACCAGATACATTTGATTTGCCTAATGCTGTTGAAATAAATAGATTATTTGATTATTGTAGTAATTTAATTCATATACCTATTATGAATGTGACTAATGCAATAGATGGTTATATGTTATTGGTAGCTCGTTGTTATAAACTGGAAGATTTTGGATTTACAGGCATGGGTAATCCCAATATTCCACAAGGAGCTTGTGGAATTTATTTAGATGAGTTAACATCTGTTTCTGATACAACAATATATTCCATCGTTTATACTATGAATAAGGTACAAGACAGATCTTCAGTATCATTCCCGTTCGTTTTTTATTTAAAAGAGGAACTTTATAACAAGTTGAAGAGTTCAATATATTATACAGGAACAGATACACAATATGATACCTTTAGAAACGTTATGAATAACAAAAATAACTATCAGGTAGTAGCACAATAATTAATTATAAAATGAATTTGTAATGTTGAATTATAAAGCGACATACGACAAGACCACTGGAAAGGTAATTGTAAAGTGGTATGATGCAGACGGAAATGAAGTTCCAGGAGAGCCTGGAACATATAAAGTAAAAGTACCTGCAGATTCTTTCTTATGGAGAGGAGATGGTATAGGTTGTGAGGGAGAAGAGGGAAATGAATATTATGAATATATATACACAATTCTTCCCGATGCTCCAAAACCTGTATTTTCTGGAAACACAAGTTCTCATTCCATTTTGTTAAAAGTAATTAAAAACTTTGTAGACGGTAGTTTTGGAAGTCATCCTTATGAGAGTAGCATTGTAGATAGCAGTAAAATTCATTATTCTGCAGATTTAAAGATATTAGGAACGGGAGGTGATAAGTCTTATCAAGGGATATCGTTTGATGATTCAAGCATTCAGGCCGACACCTCGTATTCTTTTGTGGTTGAATCAGGAGCTTGCTATAATACGGGAGATGGAGCAAGGTACAGTACCAATCCTATTCCAAACGATGAATATGTAATGACTGTAACGACAGGACCAAAGCCAAAAATAAGCCTTTACAATCAGGTGTTGAACGTTACCGCTAAAACGTTAACCATAACATTCAAAATAACGGATTATAAAAGTAATGAAACAGGAGAGACATTGTATTATACTTCAGAATCAGATGAAATGCCTTCTTCGATATCAATAACAAACAGTGGTAACACTATTCATCCCTATATAATCAATGAAGAGGAACATTCAGAAGAAGGATATTCCTATTTTACCATGCTTTTTAGTTATGTTGGTAAGGAATCTGAATTTATTGGATATAACAAGGAAACCGAAAGAAATGAATTTACGGGAGAATTATCCATATTAAAAGGCTACTTTTGGAATTATATTGTAGGAAGTGATGTCTATTGGGGAGAGACCATGTTCAGTGATAAATTTGATGACACCTTGAGTTATCCGATATTGTATCCTGTGCCAAAACCGACATTCAATAATATATATACAGATAGCAATCTAATTTCTGCTACGG
>ENA-UOYA01001524-UOYA01001524.1-activated-sludge-metagenome-genome-assembly--contig:-NODE-1524-length-24406-cov-9.138968_pt1 | contig 24406 bp, 22 predicted proteins | sample MGYA00238163_ERZ764804 | MGnify/ENA primary metagenome ERZ764804 (study PRJEB28919, sample SAMN05720223) | activated sludge metagenome | isolation source: Anaerobic digester | place: Hong Kong... | reverse complement strand
TGATTGATTTTAAATTGAACCGTGATTGATTCTAAATTGTAGAGACGCGACCTGTCACGTTTCCGCAATCGATATCCTATGTATCCTCAATCTATACCATGTCACGCTCACAATCATCTCCATCCACCGTAGGGGCGTATCGCATACGCCCTTCCCCCAAATGCCTTTCACATGGGGGCGTATGCGATACGCCCCTACGAGGTTACACACCCAATCCCTATACCCCTTCCTATTTCCCTAAAAATATTTAATTTTCCAATGGAAAATTGTTTTATTGGAAATAATCATATATATTTGCAAATAAATTCATTACAAATATTCATAACAAAAAAATAAACAATATGAAACATGTCATTATTGGTGGCGTAGCAGGTGGTGCGACAGCCGCAGCGAGAATACGCAGAGCCGACGAGTTTGCAGAAATCATTCTGTTGGAGAAAGGCAAATACATCTCTTATGCCAATTGTGGTTTACCTTATTATATAGGCGGTACCATCCAGGAACGAGAGAAACTCTTCGTGCAGACCCCAGAATCATTCGGCAACAGATTCGACATTGATGTGAGAGTATGCAATGAGGCTCTTGCCATCGACACCGCAGCGAAGACCGTGACTTTGAAGGATGACAAAGGCAATACCTACACGGAGACTTACGACAAACTGCTGCTTTCTCCTGGTGCCAATGCCGTGCGCCCGCCTCTGCAAGGCATCGACTCAGAAGGCATTTTCACCTTGCGCAATGTCAACGATACCGATCAAATTAAGGGTTACATCTCCACTCATCAGGTGAAAGATGCTGTCATTGTAGGTGGCGGATTCATCGGACTGGAAATGGCAGAGAACCTGTATCATGCAGGTGCCCATGTGTCTGTGGTAGAGATGGCCGACCAAGTCATGGCACCCGTCGACTTCTCCATTGCCTCGCACGTGCATCAGCATCTGCTGCAAAAGGGTGTGTCGCTGTATCTGCAACAGGGCGTAGACCATTTCGTGAAAAAGGGAGAACAGATAGAAGTGGTCTTCAAAAGTGGTGAGAGCGTTACCACGGATATGGTGCTGCTGTCTATCGGCGTGCGACCAGAGACCACGCTCGCTGCCAATGCAGGACTGAAAATTGGTGAAGCCAGAGGTATCTGGGTGAACGAATATCTGGAGACATCAGCCAAAGATGTTTATGCTGTAGGAGATGCCATCGAATTTCCTCATCCACTCACCGGCAAACCTTATCTCAATCTGCTTGCAGGCCCTGCCAACAGACAGGGGCGCATCGTTGCCGACAACATGGTCTTTGGCAACACCACGCGTTATGAGGGAGCTATCGGCACATCCATCGCCAAAGTCTTTGATCTGACCGTCGCAGCTACCGGACTTGCCGCTAAACGACTGAAACAGATGGGGATAGAATATATCAGTTCCACCACTCATTCAGCCTGTCATGCTGGCTATTATCCCGACGCACTGATGATGACCATCAAACTCACGTTCTGTCCCAAGACGGGCCGTCTGTATGGCGCACAAGCAGTGGGCTATGACGGAGTAGACAAGCGCATCGACGAGATTGCGATGCTCATCAAGAAGGGTGGCACCGTCAGCGACCTCACCGCTACCGAACACTGCTATGCGCCACCGTTCTCTTCTGCCAAAGACCCCATCGCCATTGCTGGATATGCCGCCAGCAACATCATCAACGGCACCATGCCTATCGTCACTTGGAGAGACATCGCTGCGAGCGACCCCGACAAGACTATCCTGTTGGATGTGCGCACCGCTGCCGAGTTCTCTTTCGGTTCCATCAAAGGGGCGATCAACATACCGCTCGATGATCTGCGCAAGCGCATCGACGAACTGCCTCATGATAAAGAAATCATCATATTCTGTGCTGTAGGCCTACGCGGCTATCTGGCACAAAAGATTCTCCGTGCTCGCGGATACGACAACGTGCGCAACCTGTCAGGCGGATACAAGACCTATTCCACCGCCACCGCACCGCTCATCGCTACCGCTGCGCCCGCACAGCCCGAAAGCAAAGTGAACATCGACACACAGACCATCGTCTATGACAAGAAGACCGTGAAGATCAATGCTTGCGGACTGCAATGTCCTGGTCCCGTGATGAAAGTGAAACAGGCTATCGACAACATCACCGAAGGCGAACGTGTAGAGATTATCGCCACCGATGCAGGCTTTGCACGCGACGCCCAAGCATGGTGCAACACCACAGGCAACAAGATGGTGTCCAATGTGGAAGACAAAGGCAAATACACCGTCGTCATCGAGAAGAGCGCACCCAAAGCCTGCCACATCGCCACATCCTGTGACGGCAAAGGCAAGACACTCATCATGTTCAGCGACGACCTCGACAAAGCCCTCGCCACATTCGTGCTTGCCAACGGCGCAGCCGCTACAGGTCAGAAGACCACCATCTTCTTCACCTTCTGGGGACTCAACGTCATCAAGAAAGTGTCTAAACCAAAAGTCGAGAAAGATATCTTCGGCCGCATGTTCAGCATGATGTTACCGTCTCATTCTCTGTGCCTGCACCTCTCCAAGATGAGTATGTTCGGCATCGGCGACAAGATGATGCGCCACATCATGAAGAAGAAAGGCATCGAGTCTCTGGAAACCTTGCGCCAACAGGCATTAGACAATGGTGTGGAGTTCATCGCCTGCCAGATGTCGATGGATGTCATGGGCGTGAAGCGCGAAGAACTGCTCGACGAAGTGACTGTTGGCGGTGTTGCCACCTACATGGAGCGCACCGACCAAGCCAACATGAACCTGTTTATTTAAGCCATCATGATCAGCAAACTTTGTAAGATTCGCGACATTCAACATGCCATCAACCGTTACGAAACGGAATTTGAAAAACTGTACGGCATCTGCCTTAATGAGGGTATGGTACTGTGCAGCCTCAGTGAGACCGACCATCTTTCATCCGGAGAACTCGGCGAACTGTTGGGTCTCACACCCTCCAACACGTCCAAGGTGATTGCGTCCGTAGAAAAGAAGAAACTCATCCGACGTGTCATGGGCAAGACCGACAAGCGCCAGATGTATTTCCTCATCACCGACAAGGGCCGTGCCTGCATCGACTCCATCCGTTGCGACAACTCGCCGTTGCCAGAGATACTGAAGGGAATTGTGGAAGAATGATCGTACTGATGAAAGTATAACTATCACCCTGTGTTTTATCGTCTTTCATCGTGTCGTTTACGGTGAATCATGAGCAGAAAGGGCATTAAACAGACGCTGATTAACGATAAATCAGCGTCTGTTTTGGTGTAAATCACAACCGCAATATTGTCATATTAAGGCTCTGAAGTATCTTTATCGAGATGATTTGTGGCCTTTTGATGAAAAAAAACTTATATTTCTTATTCGGTGCGCTGATAAATCGATATTTTTATGTAAGTTTGCATGAACGTAACAATCTCGCTATGAAATTAAAATTTACAATACACTATAATACAGCTTGGGGGCAGACGTTACACGTCGCCCTGACAAGTTATACAAGTGACGGACGAAAACGCTGCAATGATTTGCTGATGAATACCGTAGATGGTTGTTGGTGGACATTGGAGACTGCCGTCATGGAAAATAGGCAGCACCCCGTGATCTCTATATCGTATCATTATCAGGTGGAGGAGGGGGAACAGTCTGTGCTGCGACAAGAATGGAACCTGATACCGCGCCTGTATTCCGTAGACGGTGCAAGAGAGTATATCTTCAACGATGAATGGCGCGATACGCCCCTGCAATATCATCTGTACAGTAACGCTCATGCGACAGCCACAAAACACGAGCGAGACGAGAAGACCGTGCTTACGCCCATTTCACTGTTTCGACGTACAATCGTGTTCCGTGTGTCTGCACCGCAACTCGCAGATGGCGAGTCGATAGGTGTCTGCGGAAACCATCCGTCACTAGGCGATTGGAACCCCTCACGTTATCTCAAAATGGTGAGTATGGGCAACCATGAATGGATTCTCTCTGTAAACATTTATGGAATGAATTTGCCTTTAGAATACAAGTATGTGATTATCGACGACAAGACCAATCAACTGAAATGTTGGGAAGACGGCAGCAACCGTTCTACAGGGGAAATTGTCGTAGAAGACGGACAAGTGTTGGTGATGTATGGCAACAGTCTGCATGTACGTGAAAAGATATGGCGTTGTGCCGGTGTCTCCGTACCAGTGTTCTCGTTACGTTCGGAACATTCATTCGGAGTAGGCGATTTCGGCGACATTCAGAGGTTGACAGATTGGGCTGTGAAGACAGGAATGAAGGTGATACAGATATTGCCTGTGAACGATACGTCGAGCACACACTCATGGACCGACTCCCATCCGTACAACTGTATTTCCGCTTTTGCCCTGCATCCCCATTACTTGGATTTGGAACAATTGGGCGAAGTAGAAGACGAGAAGAAAAGGACAGCCTATAACCGTCAGCGCAGAGAGTTGAACGCATTGAATTACAGCGATTATCTGGCTGTAGACAAAGTGAAGAACGCGTATGTGGAAGACATGTTCCAACAGGAAGGCAAAGATGTTTTGGAGTCATCTGAATTCAACACTTTCTTTACCGCCAACAGAGAATGGCTGATACCTTATGCCGCTTTTTGTGTCCTCCGTGACCGATATCACACATCGCGTTTCACTGATTGGAAGGAACATTCCGCCTATCATGCCGATGAAATCGAAGCATTCTGTGCCGATGAACCACAAGTGAAAACGATATATTATGTGCAATATAATCTGTATCTTCAGTTGAAGCGTGCCACAGAATATGCACGTAAGAACGGTGTAATATTGAAAGGGGATTTGCCAACAGGAATCTATCAGGACAGTGTGGAAACATGGACGCATCCCGAATATTTCAATTTGAAGGCACAGACAGGTGCACCGCCAGACAGAGAATCATTGACAGGACAGAACTGGGGCTTCCCCACATACAATTGGCTCGCATTCGAAAACGACAATTATGTATGGTGGCACAAGAGAATGGCATATCTTGAACAATTCTTCGATGCTCTGCGTGTAGACCATATTGTGGGTTACTTCCGTTCTTGGGAGATACCCGTAGACTGCTTGTTCGGTACAATGGGCTGTTATTCTCCTTCATTGCCACTGACACCAGATGAAATAGGTGCTTTCGGACTGTCTTTCAAGGCAGACCTGTTTACTCATCCGTTTATCACAGACAAAATTTTGGATAGTGTCTTCGGCATACATTCCCAGTATGTGAAGGAGAATTATGTGGTGCGAAAAGCTTACAACCTCTTTGTGTTGAAATCCGAATACGACACGCAAGCTAAGGTGCGCAACCATTTCGAAGGCCGCAACGACGAAAACAGTTTGTGGATACGTGACGGTCTGTATAGATTGATATCCAACGTCCTGTTTATCGAAGACCCATACCGCCAAGGCAAGTATCATCCTGCTTTCGGAGCAAACACGAAATCGGTGTTCGAAATTCTCAGTGCCGATGAAAAGTCAGCGTTCACTCGTCTGTATGACAATTACTTCTATGAACGGCACAATGACTATTGGGCACATTTGGCAACGAAACGACTCACTGCCATTTTCGGCGACACGCGTTTGCTCGTTTGTGGTGAAGATTTGGGCATGTTGCCTGAATGCGTCACTTCCGTATTGGATTCACAGCGCATCCTGTCTCTCGAAATACAGTCGATGCCTAAATCCCAAGGTCTTGAATTCGCGCATCTCGATGCCAATCCTTATCGTTCGGTATGTACCATATCCACGCACGACATGCCACCGTTGAGATTATGGTGGGAAGAGAACGCAGCCCGTACTCAGAAATTCTATCACACCATGTTGCAGAAAGAGGGCAAAGCACCGAGACAGTTGCCAGCCCATATTGCTGAGGAAATCATCGCGCGCCACCTGTATTGTCCCTCGATGATGTGCATCCTGACCATACAAGATTGGTTGGCGATGAATGCCGATTTGCGCGACAGCAATGTTTATGAGGAGCGTGTCAATACGCCTTACGATATGTATAATCAATGGAAATACAGGATGAACGTAGAGATAGAGAAACTGATGACAGCAGAACAATATGACAAGAAGCTGAACACAATGATTGAAAGAAGCAGAAGATGAAACAATATGAAACTTACGTCTTTGATTTAGACGGGACGTTATTAGATACTTTGAGAGATTTAGCGGCAAGTTGCAATTATGCGTTGAGATGGGCGGAAATGCCCGAAAGAACCATCGATGAAGTGAGAAGATTCGTAGGAAACGGTGTAAAGAAACTGATGGAAAGAGCCATACCAGAGGGATTGGACAATCCGAAGTTTGAAGCCACTTACGAAACGTTTCGCAAGCACTATCTGGTTCATAGTTTGGATACGACTGTGCCTTATCCGCAAGTGATGGATATGTTGGGCGAACTGAAAGAAAGAGGCTGTCATCTGGCTGTTGTAAGCAACAAATTCTATGCAGCTACTCAGGAGTTGTGTTGTCACTTTTTCGGCGATTACATCGATGTAGCGATAGGGGAACGTGAGAATATCAGAAAGAAGCCCGCACCAGATACAGTAGTGGAAGCACTCAGACAATTGGGTGTAGGAAAAGAAAACGCAGTGTATGTGGGAGACAGTGATGTGGATATCGATACAGCCCGCAATTGCGGCATACCTTGCATCAGCGTGTTATGGGGATTCAGAGACAAGGAATTCCTTATACAGCATGGCGGCACCACATTCGTGAAGGAACCCAAAGAAATTACAAAATAATTGACGGCTGCTGAACTTACAACAGTTCAGCAACCGTCAATGAATAGTTACTCGTATCTGATGGCATCTATTGGGTCTAGTTGTGCTGCTTTCTTTGCAGGATACCAACCGAAGAAGACACCAGTGAATGTACATACCGCAAAGCTCATGATGATGGTCCATAACTGGATGTAGATGGGCCAGTGAGCCAACAGTTTAATGGCATAAGATGCACCGATGCCTAGGAACACACCGATGATACCACCCGTGACACTGAGCAGAATCGCCTCGATGAGGAACTGATTGAGGATGTCGATGCCTCGCGCCCCGACACTCATACGAAGTCCGATTTCACGAGTACGTTCGGTGACGCTCACATACATGATGTTCATGATGCCGATACCACCGACGATCAGTGAGATTCCTGCCACGCATCCCAACAGAATGGTCAACATGTTTGTTGTGGAGTTCATCATCGTCGAGAGCTCTTCCTGTGAACGGATGTTGAAGTCATCAGCATCAGCCTCATTAGAGTCCGTCGCATCTTTCAGTTTATGGTTCTGTCTCAAGATGTTCGTTATCTGTTCGGTAGCCTTGTCCGTCACATCTTCAGTGATAGCCGAGCACTGTATGCCGCCCAGATACGTCTGTGCAAGTATACGTTTCATCACAGAAGTGTAAGGTGCAAGCACCAAATCATCTTGGTCCATACCCATAGAGTTGTAGCCCTTCTTCTTGAGGACACCGACAACACGGAAAGGAATGGCATTGAATCTCACCACCTTACCGATAGGGTCGCTTCCATCAGGGAACAGATTGTCTACGACCGTCTGTCCCAGAATACATACTTTGGTACTGGCTTTGATGTCGGTATCGGTGAACATGTCGCCGTCTGCCACCGTGAGCTGTCTGATTTCGAGATAATCCTGATTGATGCCGTAGATAGTAGATGGCGTGTTGTTGTTGCCATAAATGAATTGACCGCTGCTCGTGACAACAGGACTTATCGCCTTGATGTAGTTGCAGTCGTTCTTGATGCTCTCGTAGTCGGTCATCTTCAGCGTCTCCATCGATGACGCGTCCTGACGAACACCACCTCTCATATCAGCACCAGGACTAATCATAATCATGTTGCTGCCCATTTCAGAGATGTTCGACTGTATGCTGCGTTTCGTTCCCTGACCTATGGCGAGCATCGTGATGACAGACGCGATACCGATGATGATGCCGAGTGCAGTGAGAAACGAACGAGTCTTATTGGCTGTTATCGCCCTCAATGCTATTTTGAATAAATTTCCGTAATTCATATTATTCGTCTGAATTTACAGGTAATGCGGCAAGTCCTTCGGCTGCCGACAATATGTTTTGATTGTTTTCATCGCTAATCACCTTACCGTCGCGCAACTGAATGTTACGACTTGAATAATGAGCGATATCCGGATTGTGCGTCACAAAAATGATTGTGCGACCCTCTGCATGAAGTTTCTGGAACAGTACCAAGATATCGAAACTGGTACGTGTATCAAGATTACCTGTTGCTTCGTCCGCCAGTATCACAGCCGGATTGTTGACGAGCGCACGTGCTATCGCCACCCTTTGCATCTGACCACCAGACATTTGGTTCGACTTGTGATAGAGTCGGTCTCCCAAACCTACTGATTCCAAGGCATTGACGGCGCGCTCGAAACGTTCCTTGCTGCTCACGTCTGCATTGTACATCAGTGGCAGTTCTACGTTTTCCACACTCGTGGTCTTAGGCAGCAAGTTGTAATTCTGGAAGATGAAACCAATCTTACGGTTGCGAAGCACCGCCCGTTGAGCTTTAGACATCTTGCGCACAGAAACACCATCGAGGAAATATTCACCGCTACTGGGCGTATCGAGGCATCCCAACTGATTGAGGAGTGTGGACTTGCCCGAACCCGATTTACCCATGATGGTCACAAACTCACCTTCAAAGATTTTGAACGACACACCACGAAGAGCGTGCACCGTCTCATCTCCCACAATGAATTCACGTTTCACATCCTGTAGCTCGATTACTACTTTTTTGTCATCCATGATTATTTCTTCTTATCATTCTTGTGTGGACCTGGTGCAAACGGACTACTCTCCTGACTGGATTGGTCTGTGCTCTCGTCGTTATCTGATACAACCTTGATTTGGGTCACTACATTCTGACCTTGAGAGATACCACTGATAATTTGAGTGTGAGTTCCGTCTGTCATACCGATGTTTACTTGATGAGCCTTCAGCGCATTACCTTCAATCGTCCAGACTTTGTTCTTGCCGTTGCAGTCAATGATCTTCTTGTTGCCAACAGTCTCTTTGGTAGGAGTGAAGCGCAGAGCCTTGCTCGGCACACTCATCACGCCCTGTCTTTCTGCTGTGTAGATGGTGACATTGGCTGTTAGTCCCGGCTTCAGTTTCAAGTCTGCATTCGGTGCACTGATGACCACTTGATAAGTGACCACATTGTTTGTGGTTGTGGCCTCCTGACGAACTTGCTTCACTGTACCTTCGAAAGTGTCATCAGGATATGCATCGACAGTGAACGTGACACGTTCGCCGTTCTTCACGTCGCCGATGTCAGCTTCGTCGATATCAGCCACGACCTGCATATTGGTCAAATCCTTTGCAATGGTAAACAGTTCAGGGGTACTGAAGCTGGCAGCAACTGTCTGTCCCTCTTCAACACTCTTGGAAAGTACGACACCGTCGATAGGTGATGTGATGGTAGCATATCCCAGATTCGTCTCTGACTTTCTGACGCTCTCCCTAGACTGTGCCACTTGATCTTTGGCCTGCTGATAGGCGAGTAGGGCGTTTTCATAATCATCGGCGCTGACTAGTCCTTTCTTATATAATGTGGCATAACGGCGAAAGTTGGCAGACTTATAGTTCAACGAACTTTGAGCACTTGCCAGATTCGCTTTCGCGGTATTCAGTTCACTGGTCAGATTCGTCTTGTCCAGTTCGGCAATGACTTGTCCTTTCTTGACCACGCTGTTGTAATCAACATACAGTTTGCTGACGATACCACTCACCTGCGTACCAACGGTGATGGAGGTTACCGGCTCAATGGTACCAGTGGCAGTGATACTGTTTTGAATATTTGTTGGAGCTACTTTAGCAGTCTCAAATGAGACTTCCTCTTTCTTCTTGTTGCCCGAAAGCAACCAGACTGCTACTGCGATGATAACCAATACCGCTGCTGCAATCCATACTTTGCTTATTTTTTTCATATCTCTTTAGTTATAGTCTAGTTAATGTTTTGGCCTTTTGGCATTTTAGTGTCGTTTGCGCTCTGTCTTATTTCAGTTCTCCTGTTTTGTAGAAATTCAGCAGATCAATATTCAATATCGTCAGATATTTACTTTGCAGTTCGTTTTGTTGTGCTGTAATCAGGTTTGTCTTACCCGTCATCAGTTCTATGATGTTCTTGAGTCCCAAGCGGAATTGCTCACTCAGAAGGTCAAAACTCTCTTGTTGACTCTTGACACTTGTTTGGGCTGCCTTGAATTTATTCTGGTTCGTAGTAGCCTCCAGCCAGTAGTTCTCGATGTTAGAGTAAAGTGTGGTCTGTTTGTCTCTCAGGTCGAGCATATAACTCTGTTTCTGAATGATAGCCTTGTTCACGGCAGTCTTTCTGGAACGATTGTCAAATATTGGGATGCTGACCGTTACACCGGCACCCAAATCGAAATTGGTCTTGAGTTGCGATCCCCATGCACTAGAACTCATAGATGTAGTGTTGGTTCCTGCGCTTGCGCTAACTCCTATCGTAGGCAGATTTTGTGCTTTTGCAATCTTGATGCTCAAGTCACTGCTCTCAATGGCAAGTTTGGAATTCTTGATTTCCGGTCTCAGGTCAAGAGCTGCCGCATACACATTGTTCACACCAGGAATCTCCTGCAGAGCCATCTCCTCAGTTGTTGTAGGGATAGCAACATCAAATTCCTCGTCATTAGTAATCTGCAACAATTGTTTCAGTTGACGTTTATAGTTTCTGAGATTACTCTCAGCCGATACGATATTATATTCGTCTTGAGCACGTTGAGCTGTGAGCTGCGACAAATCAGCCTTGCTCATCTTGCCAACTTTGACCATCTCCTCACCACGTTGTTCATTCTTCTTGCTTGTCTCAAGACTCTGTTGGTTTACTTTGATGGCATCATTAGAATAAAGTATCTGTACATATAATTGCGCAATCTGTTCCTGAATGGAATTGGCCGTGACAGCAGAATCGAGTTCAGCCTGTTGAGCAGTAAGTACGTTTTGTTTGATGGTATTGCGATTGCGGTTGCCGTTCCATACCGTCCAGTTAGCATTCACGCCGTAAGAACCATTATAGTATGTCTTGTCCACACTCGACTGTACATATCCATTGGCAACAGTGGCGCTACCAGTTTCTGGCCAAGGGCGATACGTCACATTCTGCGATGTGGAAGCCTCCAGAGAGGGCAGCAACGCCGCCTTAGACTGTAGCACATCCTCCATGGCACTTTGCTTTGACAATCGATTCTTCTGAATCGTGATGTTGTTTTCGATTGCATAATTGATGCAGTCTTTCAACGTCCACTGTTTCGCCTCAATGGTGCAAGGAAATAATGTGAGCAAAATTCCTGCGAATGCGTTAATCCAAATTTTATTCATAAAACGTTTAGTTAAGTTATCGACGGCTCTTGTTCCGCTCCGCCATGTATCAATGTATTGTCTTTTATGGGTTAGACTGATAAAAACAATAATAAGTTTATTCAGAAACAGAATAATTAACAAAAGTTTTGATTAAGAGGAGAATCGGAGTAATCAGATGACTCTGAGAAATTGGATTTCTCTGATTAATCTGATAGCTCTGATTAATCTGATAGCTCTGATTTCTCCGATTTATCAGATTTCTCTTATTCCTCCTATTTTTATAGACTTTGCAGTCTAGCAATATATTTCCCCAGAATATCAAATTCGATGTTGACCACCGTTCCGATAGTGATGTCATGGAAATTGGTGTTTTCGCGAGTATATGGGATGATAGCCACCTTGAACGAGTCTTCTGTAGGTTCGCAGACAGTGAGCGATACTCCGTTCACCGTGACAGAACCTTTGTCTACCGTGAAATATCCACGATGTGCCATCTCCTTGTCAAAATCATATTTGAAAGTAAAATAGGTGGAGCCGTCAGCATCCTCCATGTTGATGCACCGAGCCGTCTCATCCACGTGCCCCTGAACAATGTGACCGTCCAGTCTGCCATTCATGATCATTGAGCGCTCTACGTTGACATGGTCGCCTACGTGCAACAGTCCCAGATTGGAACGGTCCAGAGTCTCCTTCATCGCCGTGACCGTGTAGATGCCGTCTTTGATGCTGACGACAGTCAGGCACACGCCATTGTGACTGATACTTTGGTCTATTTTCAACTGGTCCACAAAAGAACATTTCAAACTGAAGTCGATATTCTCCTGCCATTTATTTATTGCTACGACAGTAGCCATTTCTTCAACTATACCAGAAAACATAATATGAAAGTTTAAATGAAAATTAAAACTGAAAACGGCAGAATGAATCTGCCGTTTAGAGAAAAGGGTCATATCGATGATGTGATGAAACTCCGAGCTATGAAAGTTTTGAGAGCTCCCCGCCTTTGTAATCCACCGGCTTTGCAGCTTAGTCCGCAAGGGATTTATGTGGCCCGCCATTAGCAAAAGAAATCTTCTCGGTTTTCGTTTTTATTTTGATGAGTATCCCGATCAAACCGATACAACCCAATATCGTTCTCCTTTCTTTTTGCAAAGATAATCTAATAAGTTGAATGTTCCAAATATTTGGAGAAGAAAATATTTGTCTAACGGAAAAGCCGTGAAATATGTTTAAATTATGTTTACTGCTAATACAATATTGAATTCTATTCTGTAACTTTGTCTCAAATTATCAAATTATTCACTTTACAATATTATGAAAAAATTATTCGGATTTATTTTAATTTTAATGTGTATCATGCAATTTTCCAATTCTTATGCTGCGGACTCAATTGCTGACTACAAAGTAGTGCCTTTACCCAAGTCAATCGTTATGCAGAAGGGGGAACCTTTTGTGATGTCGAACACCACCAATGTGGTTTATCCCGAAGGTAATGACTTGATGAAGCGCAATGCTGAGTTCCTTGTAGAATATGTTAAGAAGAGTACAGGACTGACGCTCACTGTCACCACGAAACCACAGAAGAAGGCTTCGAACATCATCTTGTCTTTGGACAAGAAAGCTGTAGGCACAGAAGCTTATAAGATTGTTGTCACCAAGAAATCCGCTGTCATTTCAGGACTGACACCTAACGGTGTCTTCTATGGCATACAGACCTTGCGCAAATCTCTGCCCATCCTGTCAACAGCTGCTGATGTTACTTTGCCAGCTGCCACTGTCACCGATTCTCCACGCTTCTCTTATCGTGGAATGATGCTCGATTGCGGCCGCCATTTCTTTCCTGTTGATGTCGTAAAAGAATACATCGACTTGCTCGCCTTACACGGAATGAACACATTCCATTGGCATCTCACCGAAGATCAAGGTTGGCGTATCGAGATTAAGAAATATCCAGAGTTGACCAAGATCGGTTCTGTCCGTAAACATACTGTAATAGGCCATAACTCTCCTGTATATGATGATACTCCTTATGGCGGCTTCTATACACAGGAACAGGCAAAGGAGATAGTTGCTTATGCCAAAGAACGTTACATCACCGTCATTCCTGAGATTGATATGCCGGGACACATGCTCGGAGCTTTGGCTTCTTATCCGGAACTGGGTTGTACTGGTGGTCCTTACGAAGTTAGTCCTAGTTGGGGTGTCTTCGACGATATCTTATGTGCAGGTAAAGAGAAAACATTCAAATTCATTGAGGATGTGCTCGATGAACTGATTGAAATCTTCCCGTCTGAATATATTCATCTTGGTGGTGATGAGGCTCCTAAGACTTGTTGGGAGAAATGTCCAAACTGTCAGCAGCGCATCAAAGACGAGCATATCGTTGGCGATGAGAAACAGTCTGCAGAAGCTAAACTTCAAGGTTATTTCGTAAAAAGAATTGAGAAGTATCTGAACAGTAAAGGTCGTAAGATTATTGGTTGGGACGAGATATTGGATGCTGATGTAAACCAGAGTGCCACCATCATGTCATGGAGAGGTATGGAAGGCGGACTCCGTGCTTCAGAGATGGGACACGACGTGATTATGTCACCTACTACATACGCATATTTCGATTATTACCAGACCAAGGCCGATACGAAGTCCATTTTGTTGATTGGTGGTTATCTGCCATTGAGCAAAGTATACAGCTTCGAACCTGTTCCTGCCACTCTGAGTGATAATGCCAAGAAGCATATCTTCGGTGTTCAAGCCAATCTTTGGACTGAATATCTGACCTGCAAAGGATTGGTAGAATATCAGGTGTTGCCTAGAATGGCTGCCATCTCTGAGATTCAATGGATCAATTCAGATAAGAAAAACTATGACAATTTCGTAACCCGTTTGCCACATCTCATCGATTTGTACAAACTGTATGGTTTGACAGTTGCCCAATACGAATAATCTCTAGGTATCTAGATATAGCATAGGGGTTGTACCAATGACGTTGTAAAATGTTTGGTACAACCTTTTTTCTTTCCTAGACTTGATGCTTTTTTATTTCCTTGATTTCGTGACCTCGTCGTAAAACTGTTCAAATTTCGATTTCAGCAATGCCTTATTGTTGATGATGCTGCGAATCGTGTTCAGGTGTTTTTCATTAGGGGAGTTTGGTATCCACAATCTGATGTAGCCGTGTTCTGAATATTTCTCGTTCATGTGACCTACAAACCGCTGCCATTGTTCTTCTTTGTTCTTTTCCGGATAATGGTCCAGTCCGTATTCCACCGTCCTCAGAAACACTGTATCGGGCTCTAAATCACGGTCTGCCTCCGCCACAATCTTTCCGTAGATATTTCGTGGAGAGTGAGATGCCGATGCACGATGATCTTCTATCGCCTCCTTCATCACGTTGAGTTGAGAGGCAGAAAACCATTTCCGCAATCTCACGTCAGCCATTAATATCTTCCCGCCTGTGACATGATGGATAGCCCTAGGACCTTCCAGTCCCAAATCATGATACGCAGCGATAGCATAACCCATGTTGACGTCTGCGCCCAATCTCTTGCATAATTCTATAGATCGTTTGATGACGCCCATGACATGTGTCAGCTGATGTGCACTGTCAAACTGGGTATATCGAGGCAGAATGTTGGTCTCGACAAACTCCATCAAGTCTAAGCTAACGTTGTCGTCTCTCATATTATTTGAATATTATTTTTGCAAAATTAATGTTTTATGCTTAATTTTGCAAGAAAATCAAAGATATTATGGATGAGAACAATGTAAAAGTGAATTCCTTGAAAGCATGGATATTGGCGTCACGCCCCAAAACATTGACTGGTGCGGCAGTGCCAGTGATGATAGGTACGGCTCTTGCGCTGCGTGATTCTGTATGGCAAATCAATGTCATACCAGCGATACTCTGCTTCCTTTTTGCTTTTGTCATGCAGATAGACGCGAATTTTGTGAATGATTATTTCGATTTTGTTCGGGGCAATGACGATGAGACCCGTCTAGGTCCCCGTAGAGCTTGTGCTCAAGGATGGGTGACGTTGCCTGCCATGAAGATTGCTCTCGTCATCACCACTGTCTTGGCGTGCATGATAGGGCTTCCTCTTGTGATATATGGCGGACTTAAGATGATACTCATTGGTGTGGCATGTGTGGCCTTTTGTTTCCTCTATACCACGCGTCTGTCTTATATAGGACTGGGAGATACCTTGGTATTGCTGTTCTTCGGTATCGTGCCAGTGACGATGACTTATTATCTGGAGATGCAATTTCCCATGCAACAATTGACTCTTGAGGTGTTTCTCACCTCTGTATCATGCGGCTTGATTATCGATACGTTGCTGATAGTCAATAATTACAGGGACATCAACAATGATAAGAAATCAGGAAAGAGGACACTTGTCGTCTTGTTAGGTGCCAGTGCTTCACGGATGTTATATCTCGGTATCGGCTTCGTCGCTGTACTTATCGGGATCGTCTTTTCATTCAACGGCAGTATCTGGGCCACCGTCTTGCCTTGCATCTATCTGGTTCTTCACTCGTTGACTTACCGTAAGATGGTGGAAATCAATGAGGGAAAGGCATTAAACAAAATTCTGGGAGCTACCGCAAGAAACATTTTCTTTTACGGTCTTCTTGTATCAATAGGACTATTGCTGTAATTGCAGCAATAGTCCTATTGATGGATTATCTTTTAGTTGAAGAAGTTCCAACTCAATCCGAATCTCAGCACTCTTTCGTTGAGAGGGTAGTGGGGTGTCAAGAAGTAGTCCTTCTTGCCCGACCCAGCATTCACATGACTCATCATAAGGAAGAAACGTGTGTGCTTCAGATGGAAGTTGGCATAGACGTTGACAATCGGATAATTTCCGATTTCTGTCTTGCTGTTACCTGTCTGCACCGTATATTGACCTAGAGCGGGACTGTAATCGGGTGCATAGTATTTGGTGAAATATCTGGCATCAGCACCGAAGTCGCACTTCAGCACGTGAGCGATCTTGAACCTCAGATACAGATTGGTGTAGATGTTCAAATCAGGAACAGGCAGCGCATCCGTATTGGTCGACTTCTGATACGTGATCTGATTCTCCCAGTTGAGTGGTCCAAACGTGAAGTCCTGACTCAGCGATGCCGTAAGCAGACTGATAGGCGAACTGCTCTGATTGACCGTCACCGTATTTCCCGTGCGCGTAAAAGTAGAGGTAATGGTGTAACTCTGACCGAAGTACGTGTAGTTTTTGATTTCATCCACTGCCACGCGCAATGTCGTTCGAGTCTTGCGATAACTGAACAGTCCCTGAATACGTGAATGTATGATTTTGCTCAGTCCGTCGTCATCCCACCAGAAATGCTTTGAATGATAATGACGGTAATAGAATGTAGGATTCAGATGATGGAAAAATCCACTTGCAGCGAGCGTCACCGTGTCACCGAAGAGTCGGAAGTTCAGGTCTGCTGTCGCGTCCAGTTTGAATTGCCCCGCGTCTTCACCCGTCAACCATGTTTCACCGACGACGTCATAGTGCAGCGTGCTGCCCTCAGTCTTGCTTAATTCGCCGCCTATGCTGACATTATGCTCGTTGTAGGAACTAGTGCCACCCACAGAATCGGGAAGCGTGAAGTGGCGCAAATCGCTTGTGATGAAGGCTTTCAGTCCTGCCTTCGCCCACTTGTTGAAACCTTCCAGCAATGATATGGCGAACGTGTTCTGTATGCGGTAGTGTCTGGTCTTGTCGTATATGGAGTCTCCGCCAAACTTCTCCGCTGCTTTATAGGTGTTGGCATAGAAATCTGAAGGAGTGGCATAAGCCTCGTAGATACGATTGTAATTGTCGATTTTTGCAGTGTGTATGAAACTCGTTACAGGCACATATTCATTTTTCATCCATGATGTGTCTTCCTGCTGTTTCTTCTGTGCAGCCATCAGACTGTCTGCGGCAGCTTTCCCCTTCACGGCGATACGTTCCGATTTGTTCTTCGTTGTATCTGTGGGTTCCATGCCTGCGATTTTCGCATTATCGGGTCTGCCGGCAAAAGTCTTGTTGTTCTTCTCGAAATCTTTCTCGTCAAACTTCCTGCCCTGATGCTGTGCATCCTTTTCGGCATCTTCCTTCGCCTTTCGTGCTTCCTGTTCCTTTTGTGATGCCATCGCGAATTTCTTCGCTTTGATTTCCTCATCGGTCATCTTCACCTTACGGTTGAAACCAAGATTATATCGCTGTGTGAAGAATATGTGCTGATTGTCGTTACGGTTCCAGTTCTGCGACAATACTATAGGGATTTCGGAACTCTGGAATGATTCATTAAATGTTTCCGGATGTGTGATGTAGTTGTCATTGGTGATACCGCCATTCTCCGTCACCTTCTGATGATTGGTCGACATCAGGATATGAGCCTGATAACGGTCTCCCAGATAGGAGCCGTACATCGTATAGTTGAAGTGGGCTGTGCTCTGACTCTGATAGTATCCGCGGCCGTAGAGATAGTCGAACTTGAATCCCACACCTAATTTCTTGCCTGCGTTCACACCGAACCTTGCCGTCAAGTGGTCTTCTCCGTTTGTTCTGTCACCGCAATTGTTGTAGGTGAGATTCGTGAATGGAGATAACGTATTGGTGAAATGAAATTTATCAATCGGTGTGATGAAGAAGTCGTATGGTTGTGTGAAGATGAACTGGTCCGCGTCCTGTCTGTCGATAAAGAGTCGATTGATACGTGGAGCTCCCAGATTACCCGTCGTGTTGTATTCACCGCGCATACCCGTAGTGAAGATGGAGTTCATAAACATGTGCGGAACCGTGTCCAGTTCTGCCTGACGCCTGTCTCCGAATCTGGAGTCCACCGTCCACACCTTGATACCCTTTGGGATCTCTTTGTCGGTGCCCAGTGTATCGGTTTTGTTGTTACGGCGTTGATTGGCGGTCGTGATCGTGCCGCTTTCGTCTATCTGATTAAAATCGTTTTGTGCCACGACATTCAATGTTGTGGCACAGAAGATAAGTATCGATGTGAGAATTTTCTTCATTAATGAAAAAATCGTAAAGAGCATTCAATGATCTTGAAAACCATTGCTGCCAATATTACTATGGTGCCTACAGTGTGACCTGCATAAAAATACAAGATGACGCCCGCGATAGCTCCCACCATGAAGATGATGTTCAGGATGTTCCGTATCTGGAAGAAGCGTCCTTTGGGATTTCTCTCTTGCTGGTGACGGCCTTCTGCCATCATATCGTTTTCTACCATATCTTATTGATTACTAATATGTAATGTTAAATCCGTTACTGTTTTTGATCAGATGCCATAGACTTAAAAATATATTCGATGCGGTCTACAGTTTTACGACGGAATTTACCTGATATCTTGCTGAGTTTCGTCTTCTTCTTGTTCAGTGCATATTCGTCTGTAATCCATTTTTCAGCCGAAGTCTGCAGTTCCGTTGATCTGCCTTCCTCATAAGAGTAGTTGATGCGTTCCACCGTCACGTTCAGATGTCCGTCTGTACATGTGGCAATGATGGTGTAGTTGAATTCCGTCCTGTCCAAAGAAATGAAGTTGTTGGTGAACACCAGCCATTCTTTGAAGCGTGCCGCAATGACATGGTCTCTCTTGTTGACCAGTGCGATGCAACTCTCTTTGAACTGGTTTTCTTCCTTGGTCATATTGTCGAGGAATGCGTACATGCGGTCATATATCTCTTGTGCACTTTTACCGGGCACATCCAAATTATACGTGAAGACCACTTTGCCGTCAACAACAGGGACTGCACCAGCCAGATATTTTGCATCTTCTGCATTTGCAACAGCTTTCTTCTCAGCCTTTTTAGCTTGTTGTTCTTTCACTTGCTTTTGTTCGTCTTGAGGTCTCTCCCATACGTTCTGAGCCATTGATAACATCGGGAGACAAGCAAATATGGCAATAAATAATTTCTTCATAATTATTTTGTTTAAAACTTTTGTTTGGCAAAAATACGAAATAATGTTAGATTAGCGTTTGATTAAGCAATATTTAACTTTATTTCAATTCCAGTTGGGCTTGAAGTCTGATGATTTCGTCCCGATATTGCGCCGCCTGAATGAAATCGAGATCCTTTGCCGACTGCTTCATCAGTTGTGTCGTGTCTGCGATGCTCTTTTCCAGTTGTTCTCTGGTCATGCGCATCACGATTGGGTCTGCCGCAAACGTAGCCCTGTCGGGTTCCATGTATACTGTAGACGCAACCTTGGTCGACTTCTCCTCATTTGGCAGATTCTCGGTGAGAGTACCTTTGATGGCCTTCGTAATCTGTTTCGGCGTGATATGATGGTCTTCGTTGTATTTCAACTGGATGGTACGACGTCGAGCCGTCTCGTCGATGGTCAACTGCATGCTGTCCGTGATTTTGTCGGCATACATGATGACTTTGCCGTTCACGTTTCGGGCTGCTCTTCCCGCCGTCTGCGTGAGTGAACGGTGACTTCTCAGGAATCCTTCTTTGTCGGCATCCAATATCGCCACGAGCGACACTTCAGGCAAGTCCAGTCCCTCTCTCAACAGGTTGACGCCCACCAGCACGTCGAAGACACCAGCACGCAAGTCGTTCATGATTTTCACACGGTCCAGCGTCGCCACATCGCTGTGTATGTAGTTGGCTTTGATACCATGGTTGAGCAGATATTCCGTCAGTTCTTCCGCCATCCTCTTGGTCAGCGTCGTCACTAGCACTCTTTCGTTTCTGTGACTTCTCGTGATGATTTCATCCATCAGGTCGTCTATCTGATTCTGACTGGGACGTACTTCTATTTCCGGATCCAACAGTCCTGTAGGACGGATGAGTTGTTCCACGACCACTCCTTCCGCCTCCTGAAGTTCATAGTTGGCAGGAGTGGCAGACACGTATATCACTTGGTTGATCATGTCGTGGAACTCTTCGAACCTTAGAGGACGGTTGTCGAATGCAGCAGGCAATCGGAACCCGTATTCCACCAGATTCTGTTTCCTTGCCCTGTCGCCGCCGAACATGGCTCCAATCTGCGGCACGCTCACATGACTCTCGTCGATGACGAGCAGATAATCTTCGGGGAAGAAGTCGAGCAGACAGTATGGTTTCTGTCCCGGTTCCCGACCGTCGAAGTATCTGGAATAGTTTTCGATACCCGAGCAGTGGCCCAACTCCTTGATCATTTCCATGTCATATTCCACGCGTTCCTTGATACGTTGCGCCTTGAGCGTATCGCCCAACTCGTTGAAGAAGTCCACCTGTTTCATCAGGTCGTCCTGAATCTCACGTATTGCGCCGTCTGTCTGTTCTTTCGATGTGACGAAGAGGTTAGCGGGATATATCTGGTATTCTTCGAAAGCAGCCAATTTGTGATACGTCACACTGTCCACTTCTTCGATGGAGTCGATTTCATCGTCCCACCACGACACGCGCAGCACATTGTCACTGTATGCCATGGCGATGTCCACCGTCTCGCCCTTCACCCTGAAGTTGCCTCTTTGCAGTTCGATGTCGTTCCTTACATATAGGGCATCTACGAGATTTCTCAGAAATTCATTGCGGTCCAACTTCTGTCCTTTTCTGATGGCGATGATGCTGTTTTGCATCGCTACAGGACCGCCCATACCGTAGATGCACGACACCGACGACACCACGATGACGTCTTTCCGTCCTGACAATAGGGCAGAAACGGCAGAAAGCCGCAACTTGTCGATATCGTCGTTGATGGCCAAATCCTTTTCTATATAGGTGTCTGTTGTCGGCAGATAGGCTTCAGGCTGATAGTAGTCGTAGTAGGAAACATAATATTCCACCGCATTATCGGGGAAGAATCCTTTCATCTCCTCGTACAACTGCGCTGCCAACGTCTTGTTGTGGCTCAGCACCAGTGTGGGCTTTTCCACGTTTGCAATCACATTTGCCACCGTAAAAGTTTTGCCCGACCCCGTCACGCCCAACAGCACTTGGGCTTTGTCGCCTCTGTTGATACCGTCTGTGAGCTGACGTATCGCTTCCGGCTGATCACCTGTCGGTGAATATTTCGATGTTAGTTTGAAATTCATATTTTCAGTATAGATTGAAATTGCAAAATTACTAAAAAACTCTCTAATATGTATTCCTAATGCAATTTTTTGCTAAAAATAAAGTTCTTTACTTTGAGAATCGGGGAATTATGTGTAAATTTGCACGTCAAAAAATAAGATATGAAGAAATCAGTTTTTGCTATTATATCAACGGTCTTGCTGTTTTCCAGCTGCGCCAAGGAATTCAACCAGGTCTACAAGACCGATAATTACCAATACAAATACGAGTATGCAAAGCAATGCTTTGCTGAGGGTAAATACACCAGGGCCATTACGCTGCTCACCGATTTGGTGACAATGGAGAAGGGTACCGAGAATGCCCAAGAGAGCTTATATATGTTAGGTATGGCTGAATTTTGCAGTAAGGATTATGAGGGCGCCGCTGAAACTTTCAAGAAGTATTTCCAGAGCTATCCCAAGGGATATTATGCAGAAATGGCTGAATACTATGTCGGTCAGAGCTTGTATCTGAGTACCCCTGAACCACGTCTCGACCAGTCGCAGACCGTGAATGCGATATCTTCGTTCCAGGAATATCTCGACTTGTTCCCCGATGCCAAGTTGAAGGCTACTGCTCAGAAACGTCTTTTTGATTTACAGGACAAACTGGTGCGCAAAGAGCTTTATTCCGCCCAGCTCTATTATGATTTGGGTTCTTATTTCGGCAACTGCACCAGTGGAGGCAACAACTACGAGGCTTGCATCATCACATCGCAGAATGCGCTCAAGGATTATCCTTACAGTAGCTTGCGTGAGAATTTCGCACTCCTGCTCATGAAGAGTAAATATGAACTGGCTCAGCAGAGTATCGATGAAAAGAAGATGGACCGTTTCCAGGATGCAGAAGACGAATGCTACGGTTTCATCAATGAATATCCCGACTCTAAGAACAAAAACTTAGCCGAGAAATACATCGCCAGATGCAAAGAGATTACTAAGAATTAATTATTCGAATAAATAATAACGTATAAAAACATGGATTATAAAAAATCAAAGGCTCCAAGTAACACCGTCACCAGAAACATCATGGATCTCTGTGAGAGTACCGGTAACATCTATGAGAGTGTCGCAATCATTTCTAAACGTGCCAATCAGATTTCTTTCGAAATCAAACAGGATTTAAATAAAAAACTTGCCGAATTCGCATCTTATAACGATTCTCTTGAAGAAGTGTTCGAGAACCGTGAGCAGATCGAGATTTCACGTTATTACGAGAAACTCCCTAAAGCCACTTTGCTCGCCACTCAAGAGTTTGTAGAGGGCAACATCCATTGGCGCGACCCGTCTAAAGACATTCAGGAACAGGCATAATGATACAGCGTAAGCAAACTTTGTTTCTGCTGGCTGCACTCATTCTTACCATTGTTTGTCTTTGCCTTCCAGTAGGTAGCGTTGAACCTAAGGGGATGGGTATCAGTCCTGTCATCTACAACTTAGGCATCAAGGGAACGGATAGTGCGTTCACTTTCGGCAACTGCCCGATGTTCATCCTTCTGCTGATAACATGTCCTATTGCGATTACGGCCATCTTCTTGTATCACAAGCGGAAACTTCAGGCCAAGTTGTGTGTGTGGAACATCGTTCTCAATGTAGTTTGGTATGCCTATTTCGGTTTCTGCTGGTACAGTCAACTGGCTGATATGGGCACATTCCATCCCACGATGATGCTGGCATTCCCCTTGATATCAGTGATATTATATGTCATGGCCCGCAAAGGTATCATCCATGATGAGAAACTTGTCAGGGCTGCTGATAGAATCAGATAAGTGACGATTCGATATCGCTTGTTTCGGTTGATATTGTTTCAGTAGACGTTTCAGTCGATACCGCTTATTTAAGAATAAAAGAATTGGGTTGGATTTCCGTTACAGGAATCCAACCCAATTTGTTTCATTTGTAGTTTCCACAACCGCAAGAAACCGTTAGCTCAGTCTATGCGGAAGCACATAGGAAAACTGAGTTTCGACTGTACACTCTGTTTAGAGTCCGAGTCCCTTTAATGCTTTGTTTGTAGCACCGTTAACGGCATCGCTAGCCTTCTTATTTGCTTTCTCTACAGCATCGTTAGCTTTCTTGTTAGCTTTCTCTACGGCAGCGTTAGCTTTGTTCGTCACGTCTTTCTTAGCGTTGTCTACCGATTGTGTAGCTGCGTTCTTGGCATTGTCTACAGCCGTGTTTGCGATGTTGGAAGCATCAGATTTCACAGCCTTTGCAGCATCTTCAGCAGTTGCTGTAGCACTTGTAGGCAAATTCTTTACACTTTCCACCAAAGAAGTGATTGTCGTATTGCCAGCAGCCACGTCCTTAATCTCTTTTGCATGCTCGTTCACAAAAGCCTGTACTTTGCTGGCATACTTCTTGGCTTCTTCCAGTTTGCCTTCCTTCACCAACTGAGCGTACTTAGCCTGTACCATTGCGATAGTGGTCTTCAGTGTGTTAGCGTCTTTAGCCTTCAACTGAGTATCCAATGTCTTTGTGATGGCGTCAGCGGCAGCCACAACAGTGTCGCTTGCAGCCACTGAAGAAGAGTCAACAGCTGAGTCAGCGGTCTTCTCGTTCGTGTTCGTTTTGTTCCCACAGCTTGCAAATGTCATGGCGAAAGCTGCAATTGCCATAAAAATAATTTTCTTCATAACTTTCTTTTATTTGATTAATAGATATTATTAATTCTAGATATTATTTGATTCTAGATATTATGTATGCAATATATTGATTATAGATAACCTCCTTTTATTTGTTTTAAATAATTTTCTCCTATTGATAATGGATAACTCTCTCTTCTTTGCTTTCAATCATTTTCTCCTATCTAATTTATCAATGTCTCTCTTATTTGATTCAAAGACAGTTCTTTGATTTAATGCCGTCAAAATTACTTCATTTCGTCAATCATTAGCATTTCTGTTAAGATGATTTAACGATTTATTTTGCAAAGCAAAATAAAAGAGGGCATTCAGCCCTCTTTAAC